>SMTZ1_10004541_pt1 | contig 13948 bp, 10 predicted proteins | sample DeeMarSWOR136_30_FD_25667 | JGI IMG/M metagenome (IMG submission 25667) | reverse complement strand
AGAGAGCTACCTCCAATATCTGCACCAACCAGGCCTTGTGTGCTGTAGCAGCAGCCATGTATTTAGCCACCATGGGGAAACAGGGGTTGAAGAAGGTGGCAGAAATCTGCTTACAAAATGCTCACTACACTATGAGAAAGATTGATGAAATTTCTGAGTTTGAATCACCTGTCTTTGACTCTGTCCATTTCAAAGAGTTTACTGTTCGCCATCCCCAGTATGAGAAAGTCCACAAACACCTTCTAAAAAATGGTATCCAGGGAGGGTTCATACTGGATGATACCACTGCGCTGTACTGCGTCACAGAAATGCACACCAAATCAGACATAAAAACGTTATTAACCACCCTGGAGGGATTCCATGTTTAGACAGGCGAAATTTTCAGAAAAACTCCTCTGTGAGAAATCAATTCCTGGTAGAACTGCTTTTTCTTTACCTGAACCCTTTGGAGAACCTGTCAACCTACCAGAGCATCTTAACCGGAAAGACCTGGATTTACCCGAATTATCAGAAGTAGATGTGGTGAGACACTACACTCATCTATCTGAAATGAACTTCGGCATTGACACAGGGATGTACCCTCTCGGTTCCTGTACCATGAAGTACAATCCCAAGATAACAGAAGAGCTCTCTCGACTATTTTCTGATTTTCATCCTCTACAAGATGAATCCACTGTCCAGGGCTGTCTGGAAATTATGTACAACCTGCAGGAATACCTCAAGTTAATCTCTGGAACAGATGCTGTCACCTTACAACCGGCTGCAGGAGCTGGTGGTGAATTGACAGGGGCCTTGATCGTGAAAGCCTACCACGCAGAAAGAACAGAAATGATTGTCCCTGATTCAGCCCACGGGACCAATCCTGCTTCTGCGCACATGGCAGGGTTCAACGTGGTGGAAATACCTTCAAATACAAAAGGAATGGTAGATCTAGATGCTCTAAAAAGTGCTGTATCTGAAAGAACTGCAGGGCTCATGTTAACCAATCCCAACACCTTAGGTATTTTTGAAAAAGATATTGTAGAAATAGCTGAAATCGTCCACGAAGTGGGCGGGTTACTCTACTACGATGGGGCCAACCTCAATGCGATTGCAGGTGTATGCAGACCAGGTGACATGGGGTTCGATATTGTCCACTTCAACTTGCACAAGACCTTTTCCACACCCCATGGAGGTGGTGGTCCAGGTTCAGGTCCTGTAGGCGTCACAAAAACCCTGAAAGATTACCTCCCTATCCCCCTGGTTGAGTACGATAGTACAAAATACTATTTTGACTATAACCTCCCTCGCACTATAGGAAAGGTCCATGGATTCTACGGCAACTTTGCAGTAGTGGTCAGAGCTTATGTGTACAGTTTAATCATGGGTTCTCACATTAAGAAAGCATCAGAAATTGCAGTATTAAATGCAAACTACATCGCCCAGAAGTTGAAAGATCACTACGAATTGCCGTACTACCCTCTGAGAAAGCATGAACTCGTGCTATCCTGCGAGAAGATCAGGAAAGAAACAGGTGTCAAAGCTTTAGATGTTGCAAAACGGTTGCTCGACTACGGAATTCATGCACCCACCATCTATTTCCCGTTGATTGTACCAGAAGCTCTAATGATTGAACCCACAGAATCAGAATCAAAAGAGGATTTGGACAGATTTATTGAGGTCATGATCAAGATCAAAGAAGAATGCTACAAAAATCCAGAAATCGTTAAGGGAGCTCCCCATAATACTGCTGTAGGAAGACTGGATGAATTAAAAGCTGCCAGAAACCCTGTACTAACCTGGAACCAGATAAAATGAGCAGATGTTAAAACCCTAGAATATCCACACCAACCAGTCGCAAAACGAGCTCAAACACAATTATTCCGATAGCTACAATGATCACGTACGTTGGTTTGAGCTTGAACCCTTTGGTATCCTCATCAAAATAGCGGATCAGTCCTGCACCTGTGGGAGGGAGCGCTCCTCCTTCACGTTTTCTTTTTGGCATAATGTTTTTTGACTATCCGTGCTTATAAACCTTGCTGTTTCGGGAGCATCCTCCTTTCTTGCCAATGCCATACCCTGATTTACCTATGGGTAACTGTACTGTTTATTTTCAAATTCTGTCTGTGCATGTACAGATTCCTGTAAATTTGTTGTTGCTGTGTATCACTATGTAATTACCCCAGATTTAGGATGTTTTCCAAAAAAGAACAAAATTTTTATTCTAATGGCTCTCATCTTGAAGGAGGCAGTCTGCAATCATTTCTGTTTATGTTTCCATGTAAACCTTATAAAGATGCAGGCGCAATCATCATTGAAGGAGGGATTTAATGATTCTGCACTGTACTCCACCTGACGATGAGCACATCTCAAATCCAGCTCTGGGATATCTGAAAGGATTCTTGCAGAGTAAAGGGATTGAAGTCAAGAATGTGTACTGGAACTTAATTCTGGCCAAATCCATGTTCAAATTCCTGAGAGGTATGGAGAAATATACAAAAGACAAAGGGTTCCTATATGTTTTCCCCACACTCTATGTATGCAGGCAGATACTCAAGAAAGATTTCAAAAAGGATATTGCAACGCCACTCGATGTTTTGTACCTGTCACTCTATTCCAAAGAGGAACTATCTGAGATGATACACTCGATCAAAGAGGATATTGATGAGTATATTAAACGGAATAACCTGCACAAAACAACACTTGCTGGGTTTACCCTGAAATCCTACCAGTGGTTAATGGATTACTACCTGATTGGCCGTTTAAAAGAGATGAATCCTGATATCAAGATAGTGATAGGAGGCATCACTGGTAAGGACCAGGGGCATGCATTCATGAACCTTTTCAGCCTGGCAGACTTTGCTATATGGGGGGAGGGTGAATACCCCTTATTTCACCTTGCGAAAGCATTAAAAGAGGATACTCCCCTTTGTGAGGTACCAACCCTGATCTATCGGGAGGACAGCAAAATCTGTCTCACAGAAAAATGTCAAGAGAATTTTGACCTGGATTCTTACCCCTTTGCAGACCATTCAGATTATATTAGAACATTTAAAACGTATATGACGGGCAGTGTGCTTTCAGACTACATGGAAGCTTACGGAAAGTACGTGTCTGATGAAATCCCTGTGGTCATCCCTGTATGGGGGTCAAGATCCTGCAACTGGAACAAATGTAAATTCTGTGTTCTGAACGAGGAGTACAGCTACCGTTCTAGATCTCCTGAAAACATTGTTGAAGAAATAGAGTACCAATCTGAGAAATACCGTGTTTACTCCTTCATTTTTGTGGATACTGAAGTTGGAGGAACCCTCAAAAAGTTCAGATCCCTCTTAAAGCTGCTCATAAAATCTTCAGCCACCCGGGGGAGAAAGTACAGGATTCTTGCAGAGTTATCTCCCCTTTTTATTACCTCTGAAACTGCCAGGTATATGAGATTGGCATCCTTTGCAGGAGTCCAAATTGGATTTGAAGCACTGACAGATTCTCTTTTAGAGAAAATGGAAAAAAGGCACAGGTTCGCCCATAATATACAGGCATTAAAATTTGGAAAGCAGAATGGACTGCAGATAAGTGGTCTTAACTTAGTGAGAGGAATCCCTTCAGAAACAAAGGAAGACATCCTGGAAAGCTGCAGTAACCTAAAGTTTTTACGGTTTCTCCTCAAAAAATACCCGCTCAATCCTGGGTTTTTAAGACTGGACAAAGGAGCACCCTTTTATGAGGATGTACCACAGAAAGAGAGAGCATATTGGAGGAATAATCCTATCTGGAGGGAGATTGAGCCTCTCCATGTAATACCTGGAAAGAATAAGTTTGAATTTTTTGGATTCTGCAAAGCAGGCCAGAACCGTCTGTGGGCTGATTTTGAAAACCTCTTGAAGTTCTATACTGAGCAGAATCGCTCCTATGAGTGGATAGAATATGAAAATGGATCTCTTGTTGAAGAAAGAGGATTAAGACTGGATAAGTACTTATTTGATCGAGATGAAACAGATTTGCTGATCTTTTGCGATACAATAAAGCCATTTTCTGCAGTGAAAAAGAAGTTTCAACATGTATCTGAAGATGACCTGCTTGCAATGCTGGAGAACCTGAAAGATGCTGGATTTTTATACTACGATAAAGGGAGGTACTGGATCATCTCAGTGTTGGATGCATCTGGGAGAAAGGTTCTTGAATACTAATGAACTGGTTGAGAGAGTCTCGGCATACATATTTTTTCCCGGGCACGTGCAGGGAAATCTCTCAGAGTGCAGACAGTTGCACCCTGGGATTTTTTGAAGAAGATATTTTGCTGTATTCCTACAGGATTGACTCAGATGCTCAGATAATATCGTAAAAGAGCTTCAAAAAGTGCAAATTGTAAATAGGAATATTGAATAGAAGATCTGTTCTCGTAACCAGAATGCAGGAGATGTAGAAGTTTACTGGAAATCTTTGGTAAAGCGGAAAATAGTAAATTTTTTCACAGCAAAGAGGAAAACTGTTGTTGAGATGAGTATTAAGGAGGAAAATGTAACACTAAGAGCAAAAGGGCATCCACCCTGGAGATACATGTTGTACCATTTCATAAAAGATACACAATCCTTGCTCCGCCAATACTACCAAAAACCAATATCTGAATCAGTGAATTCAGCCTTTCATAGAATGTTCGAAAAAATTGACTAGAAGGATAAGATCAAGAAGAAAAACAGAAACACTTGCACGAATATGACTTCAATCTCAAGCGATTCTATTATCTTAAATATTCTGAACCGCACGTGTTCAGATCTGAAGTGGGGTGAATTGATTTTTGTCCCAAAGTCCTCTCGGGCTCTTGAGCTCTTGAGCGAAACCTTTATATAACTAAAGGTGAAAAAGTCTATAGGTGATAAAGTGGTGAGGATAATTGAAAGTAACGAAAAACTCAGAAAAATAATTTTACTAGTTTCAAAAAAGAAAGCAGTGTCTCCTTCGCAAATGAGTTTCACAATGGGAATAGATCCTTCTGAATCAATTCTATTAATGCAAGACCTGGTTGATATGGGACTTATTGATGGATCAGATGGTGTGTCATGGAATAAATTATGCTCATTATCCACAAAGGGCATCCTTGTGGCCCAATCTTTTGAGGAGGGTGAATTAATATAACACCTTCTTTCCTTTTTGGGCTAGAGATACAGGTTGTTTTTTTGATTATTTTAATCAGTTTCTTTTTTGATCTTCTTGACTTGGGATCTGAAGAAAGGATCAAGAGATTCTCATTCATATTCTCAATAGATTATCTTGTTTACCTCGTTTTTCGTGTTTTATTTGGCTTAGGGGCAGCTCTCATTATCAAGTCGACTGGAGTAATTAGTGATCCCTTGCTTCTATCAATTGTTTCAGTTTTTTCATCTGTCTCCATTCTGCAGAATTTCTCCCTCAGAGTGGGCGGGGAAAATCCTGTCAATTTTCAAGATTTTTTCAAGCGTTATAGGGCAAAAATGATTAAAGTTGTTGTTGACCGCCATAACCAGAAGCTAGAAAAAGAAACACGAGAAATTGCAGAAAAATTGACCCATTTGAAGACATCTGAGGAACTTGAGGGGATTCTGAAATCGATCTTCGTCATCCTGAGAAGAGACATGGATTTGGACCAGCAGAAGGAATGGTTAGAGAAGTACTTCAACTTTATCAATGAAATCTGTTCAGAAAGCGATGATGCAAAAAAGAACATCCTGGCCATGGACATTGTGCAAAATGATATTACACGTGCTGAATTGATCCTTGACCAGTGTCAAAGTTAAGAAGTGGTAAGCGGGTTTGAAGTTTGTGCCAATGAAGCCAAGTACTTTATTGAGAAATATGGTTGCTAAGATTACTAAGGGTTGCTCATTGACTATAGATTAAAAACCTCACATATGATAAGATGGATAAGGAGGGTTGCCATGACACTGACAGATCTGGCTGGCCATTGGGTAGGTGGATTTCAGGTTGGAAACAGGTGGGTGTTCATCAAAACCTGTTTTAAAGCAAAGAAAAAGATCAAAGGGACCTTGGACATCCCGGAGAAGGGTATTTTTGATGTGGATGTAACCCAGATCAAAATTGAGAATTCTCACATACATTTCGAACTCACAGAAAATGCAGACGTTCTCACCTTTGATGGACAGGTGGAGAACAATGTAATTTCAGGAACTCTTACACAAGCTGGAGAGGACAGTCCTTTTTGTCTAGCTCGTGTTGTATCGGTTGATCCTGCAACTTTTGAAAAGTATTTCGGCACTTACCAGTTGGAATCTGGTAGATGCATAGTATTCGGGTGGCGATTGAATACACTTGTCTACCTTGAGGGGAGACGCATAGTGCAGGTTTACCCACTATCGGAAACGAGAGGATTCTCTGAGAGAGGTGAAACAATCACGTTCAGCGAAAAAGGAGTCTTTGTACATCGTGAGGATACTGAAATCTCTGGTACAAAAGCTACTCCCTACAAGGAGGAAGAGGTTACCTTCTCCAACAAAGTTACACTCTCTGGGACATTAACTCTCCCTCTTACTGAAGGGTTACATCCTGCTGTGGTCTTGATACACGGTTCTGGCTCTGAATCCCGTGAAGGCTACAGATTCCTGGCCGACCATTTAGCACGCCAGGGGATTGCAGCCCTCCGGTATGATAAACGCGGTACAGGGAGTTCTGCAGGGAACTGGCACAGATCCACGCTGGAAGATCTGGCAGAAGATGCTTTAGCTGGTGTTCACTTTCTCCAGAATCACAAACGCATTAATCCGGAAAAAATTGGGTTAGTAGGTACCAGCCAGGGCGGATGGGTTGTCCCTATAGCTGCTTCTCGTACAGAAGATGTGGCTTTCATCGTTTTGATATCCGGAGCTTGTGTATCTCCGAAGAATCAGGAATTGTATAGAGTGGAACATGAACTTCGTTACTGTGGGTTCTCACCTGCTGGTGTTGGGTTGCGCGTATTGATTTACCGGTTAGAATTATTGATTGCAAAAGTATTTCGTGCAATACAAAAGGTAATTCCTCTCTCAACGGTTATCCCTGACAGTGTAGTATTTTCGTTGTACTTAGACTGGGACCATGATCCCGTGCCTGTGCTGGAAAAGGTTTCTTGCCCTGTTCTGGCCATATTTGGAGAATTGGACAAACTCGTTCCTGTGAAACAGAGTGCTGCAGCCATGGAGAAGGCTTTCAAAGACAGAAACAAGGACTATACTATCAAGATCTTTCCCAAGGGGAATCACGCACTTTTAAAATCAGAAGTAGGTGTGTGGTCTGAGATACCTCGCCTGGAAAAGAAGGAATTTGTTCCTGGTTATTATGATTTGATAAGTAACTGGATTCTAGAACGAGCAACAAAGTAACATTTTCTCTGAAAAAGAATTGATACCATCGAGACACATTCACTTCCTCACTGTTTAAAGGTTCAACAGGTTCATCTCTTGCCTGCCCTTGCACTGTACTCTGCCATGTGACTCAATGCACGAATAGCTCTCTGGACACTTCTGTAACAGGGAAATTTCTGTTCTTCCATTTTCTGCACAATGAGATGCCCCTTCTCTCTATCTCCCTCAACTGCTGTGAGGATTGGCTTCTTTCCATAATAGTCCTGGAGATCTGGCCATTTCAGTGGAAATCCTCTCATAGCACCAATAGCTACAACAATTCCGTCCACATTATCATCGTTGACCAAAGCTTCTACAATAGTTTTGAAGGCTACATCAGCCCCTGAAGCCTCTATGGAAGGCCATAAATCTACTGGGTTCCTCAACGTGTGCCATTCAGGTGTTATATTCCTTAAGGGATTCAACGTTTTATCTGATAATACTGCAATGTCTAACCCTTCTTCAATAATGCTGTCTGCACCCATGACACATCCTGCTCCTGTGTAATGAACGAGAGCAGCTCTCTTCCCCTTGGGCAAGGGCTGAAATGTTAGAGCTTTTGCAGCTTCCACTAACTCTTCTAAATCTCTCATGCGAATTATGCCTGCTTGTGTGCACATGGCTGAAAATAATCTGTCATCCCCTGATAGAGATGCAGTGTGGGAAACTGCAGCTTTTGACCCTTCTGCTGTTACTCCTGCTTTTACAACGAGTACTGGTTTTTTCTTTACCACTTTTCTGGCTGTTTCAAAAAATTTCCTTCCCCTCTTTAACCCTTCCATGTAGAAGGAGATGACTTCAGTTTTTTCATCTGCTGCCAAATATTCCAAAATATCAGTATCATCCACATCCATCTTATTTCCCATTCCACCCACTTTGCTGATGCCAAAGTGCTCCTCTGATAGTATGGTCTCTAACAAGACTCCCAGGAACAACCCTGTTTGTGCCACGAAAGCCATGCTCCCTTTGGGTATACCTTCAATGGGAATGAATGAAGTACAGAACATGCTGTCTGTGGACATAATCCCTGTGGTGTTGGGTCCTATAACGCGAATCTGTGCATTTTGAGCTATTTTTAAAACTTTTTCTTGGAGGAGTCTACCTTTTTCACCTCCTTCAGCAAATCCAGACGAAATGATAACTACCTGTTTCACTCCCTTGGCTGCAACATCTTCCATGATTGCAGGTATGTACTTGGAGGGAGTAGCAATGACTGCCACATCCACTACTTCAGGAAGAGAAGAAACGGTAGGGTACGCTTTTAATCCGAGAATGTTATCTGCTTTTGGATTTACAGGGTATATTTTCCCTTTGAATCCCAGATGAAGTAAGTTAACTGTAATGACATTTCCTGCCTTTCCCAGGGTTCTGGAAGCTCCCACAACGGCCACACTTTGTGGATTGAAGAATTTTTCCAAGCTCACAGCATCACCCTTTCCCGCTCCGGGCACAGGATGCATGGCTACACCTTGAACAGTTGCCAGAAAGTATCTGTAATGGGTTCTCCCCTTTTACTGATTGGATTAGATGTAAAGCTTTTTCTATGTGCTCTTTTTCTCCCTGAATGGACAGTATGGAAGCTCCTTCAGCTCCGTTGATGCCTCCTGCTGCTATAGGTACTGGGTTCACACCAGTCTGTTCTAGAGCCTGGATCTCTGTTACTACCTTTCCCAGAACTGGGAATAGACCAACAGGCATGCCCATGGAGGAATGCACTCGTTTGAATCCTGTATAGGCAAAAGCTTTTCGAACAGAGTAAGGAATCAGTTTTTCCAATCCTACAGGTATTATCAAGTGGATGCCTTTGGCGTATACTGCTCCAATAGCTTTCCCAATAGTTCCTCCTACAGGGCTCCCCAGTAGAATTGCTGCCTCAAAGGTTGAATCTACTGCATTTGCTCCTTTGATAAAGACATCTTCAGGTCCCATCTCGTTTATTATATCTGCTGAAGGAATTGTTTTTAGTTCCCCTTTCACAAAAGACATTTCTGGTAGTTGATTCTCTTTCTGTGCTAAGCACAGCCTGTCAGGTTCAATACAACCCATGCAGTACTTTTCCTTTTCGAAATCTGTGATGAGTTCATCCATGATAAAGGAGGTGGTGGTCCCTCTGGCCACACAGACAATGCCTTTCTTTAGAGCATGCTGTACTTCTGGAAGCTGGACCACTGCTTTTGCAATTAATCGCTTGGATTCCCAAGGTGTTAAAATGATCTGGCAGAGCATATTGTGGGGTAAATGAAAAGCCTTTTAAACCTTTACATCAAAACAGACCACAGGAACTATGGGAGAAATCATGGGAAAGGTACACGCCATGGAAGAATATGCCTTTGTGGTTGAAAGAGAAGAAATTGCATCATGATATTATTGAAAAGGACTTAAGAGAATTTGCTCACTGGTTACTAACAGAAGAGTAATGAAAAAAAACTTGAATAAAATAATTAATAACCTGAAAAGCAGAATTTATCGAGCTGTTTTTGGTTTGGCAATTGGCGGATTCGCAACTTTAGGTTTCATATCACTCCTGAAGCTCGTGAAACTGGGGTTAACTCGACAGTTTCGGCCGCCTCATGGGCTTCTAATAGACTTGATATCTTTGTCAGAGGTTAGGATAGAGCGCTGTGGCACACGTGGTTCGACGGCAGCTGGCACAATTGGGAGAATCTGGAAGGATTCTTGATAGCAGACCCTGAACCGCTCTAACTGCACAGGAGCTGTTCAACCTATGACAATGACCATCTCTTCGACAGCTTCCTCTTTTTGAAAAGGAGAAAAAAATTAGGGGTAATACCTTCGTGGAGTTCTCGGGAAAGGTATAACATCCCTAATGTGCTCTAGATCCAATACCCACTTTAGTAACCGCTCCGTTCCCAACCCAAACCCTGAATGGGGGACACTGCCGTACTTTCGAACATCCAAGTACCATTCGTAGGCTGAGGGGTCCATGTTTTCTTCTTCAATTCTCTGCATCAGTTCATCGTGGTCGTGAATTCTCTGTGATCCTCCCACTAATTCTGAATGCCCATCTGGTGCCAGCAAGTCATCGTTTAACACGTATTCTTCATTTTCAGGGTCTAACTTCATGTAGAAGGGCTTTGCAATCTTGGGCCACCTCCACACAAACAGTGGTTTATCCAATCCTTTGGTTAACACGTACTCGTCTTCTGTTCCTAAGTCATCTCCCCATTCTTTATCTATGCCTTCTTCTTGCAGTTTTTCAACAGTTTCATCGTAGGTTAACCGATAGAACGGAGGTTTCACTTTTTTGAGGTCTTCTGGGTTCCTCCCTAACTCTTTTAGTAAGTCTCCCTGTTCTTCAGCCATTTTCTGGCACACATAACTAATCATGTTCTCCTGAAATTCCATGTTGTCCTGGTTGTCGTAGAAGGCTGCTTCCTGCTCTAAGTGCCAGTACTCAGTAACGTGCTTGGGCGTTCTCGACTTCTCTGCTCTAAAAGAGGGTGTATACGCGTACACCTTTTCCAAAGAGAGTATCAAAACCTCTAAGTACAACTGCGCAGACTGGGACAGATACACCTGATCTCCGTAGTAGTCTAACCCAAACAAGGTAGAACCTCCTTCACAGCCAGCTACAGTAAAAATGGGGGGGTACACCTCCCAGAACCCTTCCTGTTTGAAGAATTCTCTCAAATAATCCATGAGATGCTGTCTGGCTTTCATGATCTGGGTTAACCGAACACTTCGCAAATGTAAATGCCTCAAATCCAAGAGCACATCTAACCCTGTATCTTCCTGTAACGGGAAGGTATCAGCGAGGCTTTCACTATTGAAGCTATTCACCCGGACCTCTATGCCAGTGGGAGCTCTCTTATCTTCTGTCACTGTTCCCTGAACAGTGACCACAGATTCTAACGTGACGTCACAGGCACTATTGAAAGAGCCCTCCTTACACTGGTCTTTTTTTACAGATACTTGAACTATCCCTGTAGAGTCTCTGAGTACTAAAAAGAGCAAACTTCCATGAGTTCTCTTTCTGTGTACCCATGCAGTCAACTCCACAGGCTCGCCAATTTTAGTTTTCAGATCCTGGATGTACAACTTTTTCATAGTGTTCACCTCTTTCTAGAATATTTCTTGCCACATCATAAAAACTTTTTGGACTCTCCAAAAGTTGAAAGCCAACTGCTTGAATGCACTACAGTCTAACCTACCTGACAGCTCACTAATACTAACCCTTTTTTACCACAACCCTTAATACATCTGCAACAACAACAAGGTGGAGAGTGATATCACGAAAGTATACATGATTTCACCAGCAGATCGAGCTTCAGGAATTGCAGCCCTGCTCCACCATTTTGAGCTTGAAGAGTTCTGTAACAAGAACGTAGCAATAAAGGCAAACTTCAACAGTGCAGACCCTTTTCCCGCATCTACTCACCCTGATACGTTGAAACCACTTTTTAAAGCATTGAAGAAAGTTGATTCCCACATAGTACTGGCAGAAAGAAGTGGTATGGGTCAAACTGAGAACGTTCTGAATACATTGGGCATTCCCAGCCTCTTATCTGAGTACAATGGTGATTTTATTGTCTTAGATTCTCTAAGAAAAGATCAATTTTCCCGGTTTCGCGGTGAACACTGGAAACAAGGATTCCTTCTCGCCCAGGTGTTCCTGGATGCAGACTGTGTCATCTCCACCTGCTGCCTGAAAACCCATAGGTTTGGCGGTCATTTCACGCTTTCACTAAAGAATTCAGTGGGAGCAATAGCTCAATACGACCCTGAAACAGGATACAACTACATGCAGGAACTGCACCAATCGCCTCACCAGAGGAAGATGATTGCAGAGATCAATGCTGCCTTCCCCTGCAACCTGGTCATACTGGACTGTATGAAAGGATTCTCCACCATGGGCCCTGAACAGGGGAATGTAATTGAACCGAACATTTTGCTGGCATCTGCAGATCGGATATCTACAGATTATGTGGGAGTTTCTATACTCCGTCACTTTGGTACTACTCCAGAAGTAGAAAAAGGCAAAATTTTTGAACAGGAGCAGATAAAACGAGCAGTAGAATTAAAAATCGGAGCACAATCGGCAGATGACATAGAGATTATTCCTCTCGATAAAAAGTCTGAAAAATTTGCTGGGAAACTAGAAATCTTGTAAAATCCAACAGGTGATGTAGTATAAGACAAATAGAAGTTACTGAAAATGCATGCTCCTGTTGTGCTTTCTCCTGTAACAAAGTCTCGCAGGTGATGCAATGCTCTTCTTGGATAGCATTTAAATACAACAAAAACATATAAGAGCCAGATAATATGGTTGAGATAACATCTGCTCGTGTAGTGATTGTTGCTGCTATAGCTGTAGCAGTAGTAGCATTACTCTGGCTGCTGAGTCAGTTTAGAAACAAAATCTCCCTTGACTTCGCAGGTGACATGGGTACATCCTATGTTCTAAAGACCAAGAACGTGGAAAAAGCATACAAAGCGTACATGGAACTGAAGGAGATGCGATCTTCAGATGGAATGGTAATTTCACGTGTTTTTCCTGAACGGTTATGCCAGAAATATGGACTGGAAGACAGTACATTCATATGGCTGAGTTACGAGCAAACGAAAAGCAGCATCGATCCATCTGATTTAGAAAAGCTGGAGTTTCTCATCCACGAATTTGTCACTTCCCGCAAGGGGGCTATCGTTCTCTTAGACGGGATAGAGTACTTAATACTCCAAAATTCTTTTGAGAGTACCCTGAAGTTTCTGCAATCATCAAACGATTTGATTATTCTGAATAAAGCCATGTTGATCATCCCCCTGGATCCAACATCTCTGGAAAAAAAAGAGCTTTCCCTGCTCGAACGTGAATTGGAAACATTCCAGGTGGATTACAGACTCATGCAGTTCTTTGAATAGAACTTGGAAGATTTGTATAGAGTTCATACTAGTATGATCTGAAATCTGCAGGTTTTGTGCTTGTAACAGTATCTCTTTAGTAAAAAGTTATTATATAGTCACTGGAGTTCTCTGATAATGAGATTTCCCATTTTTTGGGTGGTCACTTGTTTTTCAGGTGCTCCTCTCAAATCAACTGTGTGATACCCTTTGGTTAGCACAGATGAAACAGCTTTGTATATTTCATCCTTTTCCCGTACCAATCCGAAATGCTCCAGCATCATTGCCCCAGATAGAACTGCACCAAGAGGGTTGGCCTGACCCTTTTTCAAATCGAGAGCAGATCCGTGCACTGGCTCAAAAAGGGCATGACCTTTTTCGTAGTTATAACTGGCAGAAGGTAACAGCCCGAGAGAACCTGTGAGGAGTGAAGCTTCATCGCTGAGGATATCCCCAAACAGGTTAGCAGTCAAAACTACATCAAATTCGTGCGGGGACTGTAACAACTTCATAGCACACGCATCTACCAGCATGTGAGATAGTTCTACTGAGTAATAAGCTGCAACCTCTGTAACTGTTTCTCTCCACAACTGGGAACATGCTAGCACATTTTCCTTGTCTACACTGGTTACCCTTTTTTTCCTTTTTCCAGCTTCTTTGAAAGCTACATGGGCAACCCGTTCAATTTCTTTCTTCGTGTAACTCATGAGATCAGAAGCAGAATCTTTTAACTTTTC
>SMTZ1_10004540_pt1 | contig 13948 bp, 8 predicted proteins | sample DeeMarSWOR136_30_FD_25667 | JGI IMG/M metagenome (IMG submission 25667) | reverse complement strand
GCAGCTCCGCCACCTGAGTTACATCGGTTTAATATATGTTTAAGTCAGTGCTTTTGCATGACTTGTCTCACAAATAATAGATGTATTATTTATTTGTCCTGTCTTGACTTCGTGTTTACAATTTAATTAAAAAAGTAATTATGAAGTAGATATAATTCACCAGGTACTTTTCCTTTTGTTCTGATACCTTGATTTGGTCTTTGAAAGTTATATTCATCGATATATTCATCAAGATCGTCCTGTAATTGTTGTAGGGTATGATAGATTTTTTGTCGGAATTTGACTTGATAAAATTCTTGATTTATAGTGTGATGTAATCGCTCAACTGCCCCATTAGTCCATGGGTGTCTGATTTTGATGTAATTGTGCTTTATTTTGTAAAAGGCTAATAAGTCTTCGAATTTATGTTTCTTACTTTGATGGTGAGTGGTAAATTCCAGGCCATTATCACTCAGGATACGACTTATTTTTCTGCCGTAAGAATAATTTCTGATATGGATCAGGAAGTCACAGGCAGATTTTGCTGACTTGGAGGTATAGACTTTAGCCCAGGCATAATTTGAGAAGGTATCGATGGCGGTCATCTGGTAGATTCGCCCGATACCTTTGAGGGTTCCTATATAGTATGTATCGATGGCAACCAGATATCCGGGAGCTTTGGTTTTAATGGATCTTCTTTTTGATCGTTCACGATCCAGATGGTATTGTGATAAAACGGTATTTTCGCCGGATTGAAACCTCTCAAAGCGATATTTTCTGAGATGAAGGCCGTGACGTTTAAGAGTATTATAAATCGAGGTTTTACCAACTGTAATACCTTTTCTTCTGAGATTAAGACATATACTCATTGGTCCATGTGCGGGATGATGGTAGGAATATTCCAGTATGGTATTTTCTAACTGCTCAGAGATCTGATTAGGTTGTCTGCCATTGGATCTGGTTTTATTTACCAGGGCAGTATCACCGGAATCAAGATATCGGCCAAACCATTTATAGAATGTAGTTCGACTGACACGATATTTTCTACAGACATTTTTTACAGTTCTTGATTGCAAAAGGTGTTCTTCAATCATAACTTTGCGATGATGGATTAGTAATTGCTGATCTGTCATTGACAACCTCCTATTTGAGTTCTTTGGTTGGAAATCAAATTAGGACAAAAAGTTGTCAATTAAAATCGCAAAGTATACTGGGGTACCCCAGTATACTTTGTTATTATTAGACCAAATGTGTTAACACATGGTTAAGACAACTCAATTAATATTAAGATTATTCAGAATAATGAGTACCTTAATTTAAAAAATTTTACATTAGACTTTTTTTATACCTTAATAATGTTTCAAAATTATTGAATATAATCTAACCAATTGGCATAATATAGGTCACTTCATTATCTTTTTTGAAGATTTGTCTTGCACAATATTATCATGTACCCAAATCGAAAATGAGTATTTTTATCTTCTTAATAAAGATATCTTTTCTCTGTTACTTTTTGACGGACTCCCGGCTTTCGCCGGGACAGGCTCGTAACCAAAAAGTCCTCCGGCGAAATAAACTCGTCCGGTACCTGCCGGACTCAAACAGAATTTCGCTGGTTAAAAAAATACTCTCGTATATAATTTTTTAGGTACCCATTTTTATGATAAAACAATTTTAGTGGGATAAAGAAAAACCTCATATATTTCTTTGAGATTTTGATCCAATATTCAAGAGGAAAGGTGTATTACAGTGTATTAACGGATTATTTGTGTCACAAATTTCCAATAGTGGCACATTCTAGCGTGCCAGAATCATTTTTCCGATAGCTTGCTGATTGGCTACTTTCAGATGATAGAAATACACGCCACTGGCAGCACTCTCACCGTTTTGTTCGGTTCCATACCAGCGGGTCAGGTAATTTCCTGCCGGTAAAGGCTGATCGATTAAACTCTCCACAAGCTGACCCTGCACATTGTACACAATCAATTTCACAGGTTTATTACTGAGTTCGGGAGGTATGGAAAATTTTATGATGGTTGAAGCATTAAAGGGATTCGGGTAATTCTGCGACAGTACCCACTGCTCTGGGAGAGAATACACCGGAGGTTCGCCCGTACCGCCTGAACCCATATCAGAATGAAGGGAAATTATCTCACCTTTGGCTTCACCTGCCTCATTGGCCAGATAAATATTTACCCATCCGGGACGAAAAGAAGGCTCAATGCTATATAAATCTCTCCACTCCTCATCGGTTAACCGTTTAAAATTGGTGCTAATATGCTCATAATAGCTTAATACCGGTCCGATATAGGCAATGCGCTCACCCTCAGTCTGTTCAACAATCACTACTCCCAGGTTGATGGGACCAGTCCCAACATGATAAACCCATCCTATCCAACCACCAAAGGCATCAGTGGGAGCGGTATGGATATCAGCTACTACCAGATCATCTTTCATTAAACCTTCTTCGCCTGAGTAGAAGAGTTGGGCATACCAACCCCGGTATTCTACGGCACATCCACTGGTTTGATTATAAAGCATTTTCTGAAGAAATTTTATTTCTGTGTAACTCAGTGGTTCTCCTGCCAGTTCTTTTGTAGCGATAGTGTGCAAAGTATCCGATATGTGTTCCATGCTTTCAAAATATTTCAATAAATAGGAAAAGTTTAGCTGATTAAATTCCTCCTGTGCTCGCCGGGCAAATACTTTTACCGCCTGGTAGAATTTCGGAATGGGTTCCACATAGCTATGAGGAAAGGAGCATATCACCCCGACACTATAGGACTGTTTGGCATAGAGGAGGTTATCATGTCGTAACTGGGCCCAGGAAGAAAGCTGGGTATTCATTTTTTCCTGCCACCAGGCAGCCGTGTGCATAAATTCAGGGAATTCATCTTTTTTATCGGGTGGATTCAAGGAACGGATACAATTTAACCAGGCATTGAAAAGAGAGGTCTCCCAGTATTCGTTTTCATATGAGTCAATCAAATAACGCAGGGCTGACAGATTGGGAGCATAATAATATTTTTCTAATTCCTCTTTCAACAGTTGAGCGGCGGCATCATTCCCCAGGGCAAAAAGAACATCCAGGGTAGAGGGTAACATCCGGAGGACTTTCTCACCATTATGGATGATCTTATCGTACACTACATTTCCGGTGACATAAGAATCGATGATGAACCGTTGTCCCAGTAACATAAAGGCGGACGCCGGTCTTAACTGCTCCGGATTCATGGGATCTGACATTAAAATTTGGGAGTTAATACGCTGGAAAGCGTAACTTTTTTCCTTAAGAGTATTCTGAAACGTCTCAAAAAGTTGATCATCCAACAAATCCTCCGCATTCTCAATCTGGAGTTCCTCCATCAAGGATTGCATATGAGGAATAGTTACGTTATCGGATTCTCCTACCATGAACCGTATCAAATGATCCATTTCCTCATATTCCTGGATAGCACCTGAATCGAAAGACATCTCTGTCAATAAAATCGCATCCACTGCTTGTCTTTGATTATCTGGATTATCCGTCTGATCGAGATTATCCGAGACAGGCGGTATGAGATAAAATTCAGTTCGTCCTAACCACATCATCGACTTGAAATATTTTGTCAAATCTTCTGACTGGGTGTAGTGTCCTCTGGGAGTGAACTGGCTGAAATCTACAATGCGTTTGGTTTCGGCAAACAGGGGATACTTGGCCGGTTGTTCCTCTTCAATAAGTAAAAGCAATTCATCAACTGTCTTAACACTTTCCTTCAGTAGTGGTTGAGTTGAATCGTCTAAAAGTCGCTGAGCAATTGTGAGATAAACGTCGATATCTATCAGACTTATATACATGGTCGAGTTTGCCGGATACTTTTGAATATATTTTTCCAATTCTCCATGTAGCTTCTCGAGCAGGATTTTAAGTTTAGGAATTAAATATGAATATTCCAGATCCATTAAAATTCTATCATAAGAGATATGCAAGGCATGCAGAATGGCATCGGTGGAGACAAATACCGGCAGATCTTTGTGATAAATATCCAGGAAAGCGTTACCAAAGGATGGACTGGATATACGTTCGCTGACCATGAAACCATGTTTTTCCAGTAATGCTTTTTCATAATCAGTCAGATTAAAATGATTATCAATGAGGTTCAGGTATAGTGGTTGGGACTGCGATGCGCTAATATTTTCTTGGTAAACTCCGGCAGGATATTGAAGTTGTAGTTCCTGTGCGGTGATGGATTTGTTTTTTTCCAGAAATTCTAGATATTCTTCAAGATTAAAATTGTCAACCGTTTGAGAAATGATCTTTTGTGATAATATTAACAAAAAAAGGAAGGATATAATTTTAAAGTACTTCATGACTTTTCCCCCTCTTCCCGAAAAATTACAATACAGTTATAAAATAATAAATTAAAGGCACATAATAAAGAAAAATTTAGCTGATAATGAAATTATATTGTTTTGATTATTCCCTTGTGATCTATTCAACTTTTAACCATTAGGTAAATTATGAATGATTTTCTTGACGAATCTGTGCCTCCTCAGGTATGTACAGACCAGAGAAATAGGTTACACCAGTTCAGGGACAAAGGTAACACATTAGTTAAATTGTTCGTTATATTATTATTCTAGTGGTGTTTATAAATTAAAATGAAATTATTCTTACCTTTTCTATAAATATACCCCTTCCCTTGCTCCCTTCCACTGCCGGCAGGGGAAGGGTTTTTCAGGTTGCTATGATTGCAGTAATGAATGGGATTAGGGTATATTTTAACTAAAGAGGATATCCGCCCAATCTATTGTATTTTTCCAACATTTTTTTCAAATTCCTCAACCTACTAATCTATGAATTCTATAGGAGAGAATGAATGGGTAACGTGGAGGTAAAAAATTATAACTCATGTACCCGAACATGTTTAACATATCTCCCCGGTCTATACAATACATAAGGACGGGCTTATCCGGCTTGACAAACGAGGATCAAGGGGTGGGTTAGAGAATGTTAAAACTGTTACCTATGTCTCCGAACACCTGTTACTGATGTCCCTGAGCTAAATATTACCTGAGGAAAGGAAAGGCTTTATTTATTGGGTTAAAGAAGGTTATCTGAGACAGATCATAAATGAAATTCATAAAAATATTCAATTTTAAACGAACATTCATATTTTAAAATAAAAAATCCCACATCCTATTTTATTTTCATATTTACACTTCAATCTTCACTTATTAGATTATTCAGGGTAATGCAGTCTTAATTCAGATGAGAAATAAAATGGGAGAAAAGTGTATGTCAGACAAAAAAGCAGATCTCGCTGGTCCCGGTATTGGCAATTATGATGATCTGGAAAAGATTCTACCAAATGATTACAAACCGTTACTTCCACCCCTCAAGCGAATGAAGGCACTCTTTGCCGTGAAGGACTATATTGAAACGAATCTTTGTAAAGAGCTGAATCTGCAAATGGTGCAGGTGCCGCTGATTGTGGATCGGGATAGCGGTATGAATGATTATCTGGACCGTGACGGTTCCCGTACCCCGGTGGAATTTCATATTTCAAATGATTACAACAAAAATCCCGTTGATGCCCAGGTAGTGCAGGCAGCCACAAAATGGAAACGCTTCGCCCTCAAACAATTTGATTGTAAAGTAGGGGAAGGTATCTGTACCGATATGAAAGCAGTACGTAAAGATTACTTTCTTGATCATGACCATTCCAGTTATGTAGATCAGTGGGACTGGGAACGGGTGATTACCGCTGATCAACGAAATCTGGATTTTTTAAAGGAGGTGGTCCGTAAAATTTGGAAAGTTATCTACGGAGCAGGTAAACAGGTACAGGAGATTTTTCCCGAACTCAAAACTGATAGATATCCTGATTTTCCGGAGGAGCTGACTTTCCTGCATGCGGAAGAGATTTTGGAGGAGTTTCCGGATTTACCCCGCAAGGAGCGGGAAACCAGGATATTACAGAAATATCCCGCCATTTTTATCATTGGAATTGGTTGGATTCTGGAAGATGGATATCCCCATGAAATGCGAGCGGCTGATTATGATGACTGGGTCACCGAAACCGTATCGGAGTCCGGACAACCCATGCATGGACTGAATGGAGATATTCTGGTGTGGAATCCGGTCACCCGTCGTCGCCATGAGTTGACCTCCATGGGTATCCGGGTAACCAAAGAAACCCTCAAGCAACAGTTGGAGATTACCGGGCAGTTGGATTTTCTAAAATTGCCATATCACCAGATGATTCTCAATGATGAAATCCCCCTGAGCATTGGTGGTGGTATCGGACAATCCCGTACCTATATGTACCTACTGCGCACCGCTCATCTGGGTGAAGTGAGTGTAACGGTGTGGCCAAAGATCCTGAAAGATATGGGTGCCAAAAGAAATATAAATGTACTGGAATAAATAAAACATGAAAATTTAATTTACCCAAATTATATTTCTTTAGTGAAAGTTTTATACGCAAGTATAGTCTGGATTTATAAGAGCTTAAGATGGGAGGAAAGGTTTTCCTGACTGATTCTGTTAGACAGGGAGTAAGTTTATCTTTGCTTAATTCCTCATCTTTTTATTAACAAAGATCTTGCAGGTATTATGATATTCTTTCGGCTGCAAAAGCATAATATTGATATTAACAGGACCATATTTTTCAATGGTTGCTCTATTCAATCTCACTGTTATAATTATTACCTGTCTCATCTAACTCACCCCCTTTGACGCTTCATTTATTCTTTACAGATATCTTTCTCCCCCTCTCTTTATTAAGGAGAGGAGTGTCCAGTTAACTGAGCTAGTGAGTATCTTAAAACAAAGTAATAAAAGCATTAAAAGGAAGGATTTATTTCGAAAGCTTCATTTTCAGTTGGTAGAACTGACCCACCCCTTGATCCCCTCCCTTAATGCATGTATAGACTTGGGACATGGGTAACAGGTGTTTGGAGACATAGGTAACACATTTAGCTAAATTTATGGCTACTTGATTATTATGGAGGTGTCTAATAGTTGGAATGAAATTAATCTAACCTTCTCTATATGTATACCCCTTCCCTTGCTCCCTTCCCCTGCCGGCAGGGGAAGGGTTTTTCTGGCTGTCGTAACTACAGTATTGGCTAGGGTTAGGGTAAATTTTAACTGAAAACAATATTTACACCATAAATATTTATAATAATTCATTTTTTTAATTAATTTCACCTTTTGATACAACCCTAGAAGCCCTATTTATAAGGCTTGGGGAGGGTTACAGGAAACAGCCTGTTCAGAGAAATAGATATAATTATAAAAATTCATTTTTAAACGGGCAGTAATGCTTTAAAAGAGAGGGGAAAATAGACAGTGAGTTCAGTTGTACCGTGAGTATTAAAAAAAGTGTATTTTTATTTATATAATTTTACTTTTTGGACTCTTCTCAATCGAGTGAGTTTTTTGGATTTATAATTATGCACAATTATTAATATTTATTCATGTATTTAATCTTTTCTGATTGCCCTTCCGGTTTGGTCCAATATAGGGAGAAATCTATTAAAGTTATTAATCAAGCAACAAATAGTCATTTTTTTGTTTGATCAAAAATTTAATATTGGGTGCTCAGTCGATTTAAATGACAATTTTATTAACCGTATAAAAAATTAATATTTTATTATTAATTATAGTATACTAAAAGGTAACATTAGAATAAAATAAAAAAGCTCCAATCTTTTACTGATTGGAGCTTTTTAATTTTTGATTATTTTCTGTTGTTAGCGTTGGTCTATTGGCACATAAGATTTGGGGGGCGCTACATTTTTATAGGCCGGGCGGATTATACGGCGTCCATTGATCAACTCTTCTATGCGATGGGCTGACCAACCAACCACCCTTGCCATGGCAAATAATGGAGTATAAATCTCTCTGGGAAAGCCTAAGAGGTCATACACAAATCCTGAAAAGAAATCGACATTTGGTGAGATAATTTTATTTGAATTTTTTACTTTCTGAAATATTCCTGGTGTCAATTTTTCCACGTTCATATAGAGTTGATATTCATCGGCGCGTCCAACTTCTTTTGCTAAATCCTTGGCTTTATCTTTTAATATAATAGCTCTGGGATCAGATTTAGTGTAGACAGCGTGTCCCATTCCGTAAACCAGACCTTTTCTGTCATGCGCTTCACCTTTGAGAATCTTCTCAAGATATTTGGAAACCTCATCTTCATCTTTCCAGTCTTTTACATTTTCTTTAATGTTTTCCATCATATCCATTACAGAAGAATTTGCGGCACCGTGCAACGGGCCTTTTAAGGATCCCACTGCAGCTGCAATTGCTGAGTAAGTATCGGTATGGCTGGAGGTGACTACATGGGCTGTGAAAGTCGAGTTATTACCCCCACCATGGTCGGCATGTAAAATCAGAGCCAGGTCCAGTAAATCCGCTTCCATCTGGGTGTAGCTTCGGTCAGGCCGCAACATGTATAGAAAGTTTTCTGCACAGCACAGATCCGGATTTGGTGGATGCACGAAGAGAGATTCCCCATGTAATTTATGCCGCATGGCCTGATAAGAATAGGCGATGATAATAGGAAATTTCGCGATGAGATTGATACATTGGCGGAGTACATTGGATATAGCGATATCATCGGGATTGGGATCCAAACCATAAAGCACCAGGATGACTCGTTGCAGTTTGTTCATGACACTTGGACTTGGAAAGGCAAGGATAGAGGTTTCATTTAATCCCGGGGGTAACGTGACAAAGGGTTTCACGTAATCCTCAAATTCTTCTAATTCCTGCCGGTTGGGTAGTTTTCCAAAAAGTAAAAGATAAACCACTTCAACAAAACCATGTCTTTTTTCTTTCTGAATACCATCGGTGAGATCTCGTATATTGATGCCCCGATAATACAGTTCACCTTCAGTGGGAACAACTTCTTCATCCACTATTTTAAAACCAATTACACTTGATATTTGGGTTAAACCAACAAGAACTCCTGAACCATCTTCATTTCTCAATCCTCTTTTAACGGAAAATTTCGTATAAAGATCGCGGTTAATTTCTGATGATTTTAGAATATCGGTAGAGACTCGTTCAACAAAATTTTGATTCATATGTCAACCTCGTTTAGAATGTATATTAAATTATTAATTGTTCTAGATTCATTCCCGTCTGGTGAAGATCATAATTCAACAGATTTGATCAGCTTCTCAGATGTTATGGAAACCAGACGATATAACATATTCACAGAAGAATATTTTAATAATAAATTAGAAATATTTTTTTTCAAAGTGAATTTTGAAAAAGAAATCACAAATCCACCCTTTGCAAAACCTATTCAGAATATTGCATTTTCCTTGCCATGCAAAACTGATTTTTTCCCTTATTTTTCATTATTCAAAATTATTTCTTGCCCTAATGTATTAAAATATATAAATTTACAAAATTTATTTTCATTTTGTGAAAAATTGCGTTATCGCAAGTTGATTTATAGAAATTTTACAACTTTTAGATATCAAAAAATATTCATTAAAATAAGAGCACAATAGAAGAAATGCCCCGACCATTCGATTATAAGAAAGAATTTTTTGAAAGACCTTTTTTGACGCCGGAGAATATCAGATTCTGGTCCATACTTGCTGTTGTTGCCTTTGTTTATTTTTCATTTGCCATTAGCTCGATCCACTGGGCCTCAAATTTACCATCAGAAAAAATATTCACTGAAATTAAAAGAGGGTACCAGGCATATTTACTTGATCTGGAAGTTGAAAATATAACTCTGGCAAATGATTTATTAGTTGACGCAGATCTTTTATTTAATCCTGATTTAGATATCAATAAGCAAGCCTTCCCAGAAGCACAAGAAGTTTCCACTGGTAGGAGAGGAAGGGGGAGGCGTGGTAATGCAAACGTTTTATTTGCAAATATCGAAATTGAGGCGATAACATCTGCTGTGAAAAAGGTTCCTGGTTATACCGGTATAAATCCTTATGATAGTCGTAGAGAAAGATCACTTTCCTACGATAATGAGATAAATCTATTTAAAAGCCACCAAGACCGCATTCGCATTCCGATACCGAGTAATATAAAATTCGCCTCTCGGAATGGTAATCGTGATATATATGAAACAACCGCCGTGATGGAGATAAATGAACTGGATATTAAATTTTGCTTTGAGAAGGCGGCACGTTTCAATCCGGGATTTTCTGGACATATCTTACTCAGTTTCACCATCCATCCGGATGGCTATGTGATTCCTCCCAGTATAAAAATAATACAGAGTAATATTAACGATCCACGCATTCTGGATTGCGTGGTAAAAAGTATTCGAAGATGGAGGAACTTCAAACAAATTGCCTACGAGGATGGCAGTTTTACCATAACAAGGAAATATATTTTCTAGAAAAATTTTGGATCTTGATACTCTCCAAAGACAGATTTTAGTGCCTCAACCATTTCCCCTAAGGTACAGTAAACTTTGGCACACTCGATTAATATGGGCATGAGGTTTTCTGTCCCTTGAGCAGCTTTAGTCAGTGTATCCAGTTTTTCTTTAACAAGTTGCTGGTTTCTTTCCCGACGAATCTGTTTTAAATTGTTATTCTGTTGTTTTTCTACTCCCTGATCTATCTGAAGTATCGGTATATCAATTTTTTCATCTGGTTCGATGAAATCGTTCACACTTACGATTATTCTTTCTTTTTTTTCAATTTCTTGTTGATATACATAAGCGGCTCTGGCGATTTCCTGCTGGAAGAAACTCTTTTCGATGGCGGGAATGACCCCACCCAAACGTTCAATTTTCCGGAAATAGGATTCGGCAGCTTCTTCCATTTTTCTGGTCAACATTTCAATGTAGTAACTCCCACCCAGAGGATCAACAGTATAAGAGACACCCGTTTCATGGGCCAGAATTTGCTGGGTTCGTAAGGCAATTTTCACTGCTTTCTCAGAAGGTAATGCCAGCGTTTCATCCATTGAATTGGTGTGCAGAGATTGTGTTCCGCCTAATACCCCTGCCAGTGCCTGATAAGCGACCCGAATGATATTATTTTCCGGTTGCTGAGCAGTAAGGGTACAGCCAGCGGTCTGGGTATGAAAACGCAACATCCAGGAGCGTGGATTTTTCGAACCGTATTTAAAACGCATCCGTTTGGCCCAGATTTTTCGAGCTGCCCGGAATTTAGCAATTTCCTCAAAAAAATCGTTATGAGAGTTGAAGAAAAATGATAATCGTGGTGCAATCTTATCGATATCCAAACCTCTCTCAAGAGTTGCTTCCAAGTAGGTAAAACCATTAGCCAGGGTAAAAGCCAGCTCCTGTGCGGCGGTAGATCCGGCTTCTCTAATATGATAGCCGCTGATACTGATGGTATTCCACTGGGGAACATTTTCGCTACAATACTCAATCATATCCACAATGAGTCGAATAGAGGGAGAAGGTGGATAAATCCACTCCTTCTGGGCGATATATTCCTTTAAAATATCATTTTGCAGAGTACCCCGCAATTGATCAAAAGGGATCTTCTGTTTTTCTGCCATTGCCAGATAAAAGGCCAGTATCATTGCGGCAGGACCATTTATGGTCATGGAAGTACTCACTTGATCCAACGGAATTCCCTTAAAAACAATTTCCATATCTTTTAACGAGGAAACAGAAACCCCGCATTTTCCGACTTCTCCTGTACTGAGTGAATCGTCCGCATCACATCCCATCAGTGTGGGCAGATCAAAGGCAACTGATAATCCCATTTGGCCTTTTTCTAAGAGATACTTGAATCGTCTATTCGTATCTCTTGGTGTGCCAAATCCAGCGAATTGACGCATGGTCCATAGTCTACCCCGATACATATTATAATGAATTCCCCGGGTATAAGGGAATTCACCTGGATGTCCGATATCTTTAAAGTAATCAATATCCGCCATATCAGCTGGGGTGGCTAGTAATTCGACCGGTTCAGAGGAAGCAGTGACATATTTTATATCCATGTCCCGGCTGCGCTGATCTTTCTTTTTCAACCAGGTGAATTTTGCTTTTTTTACCTTTTCTATATTATGAAACATTCGGTTTCTCCATATTTTATCCTTACACTAATAATCTACAATACATTTTAGTTATGCTTTATATTCTATGCAATGACAAATTAATTGTATTCTAAAGGAATCAACATATTTCAAATTGAGACACAAATCACCGGCCAGAGGTATGGAGTTGAGTAAATTAAAAATCCATTGGCTTGAGCTACTTATTATTATATTTTTGGAACCCGTTTGCTAAATTGTAATCTAACTAATTTTAAGATAAAAAAGGAGAAACGAATGGTAAAGCATGATGTAAAAGATTTAGCTTTCGCACCTGAAGGGAAAAGACGTATAGAATGGGCTGACAACGATATGCCAGTTCTGGTGGAAATCCGTAAACGTTTCGAGAGGGAAAAACCTTTAGCTGGAAAAAAGATGAGTGCTTGCTTACATGTTACAGCAGAAACTGCCAATCTGGCCCGTACCTTGAAGGCTGGTGGTGCTGATTTGGTTCTGGTGGCTTCAAATCCTCTGAGTACCCAGGATGATGTTGCTGCCTCCCTGGTAGCAGATTATGGTATTTCTGTATTTGCAATTAAAGGAGAAGATCATAAAACTTATTATGATCACATTCATATTGCTTTACAGCACGAACCGGTCGTCACCATGGACGATGGTGCCGATCTTGTCTCGACACTTCATCAGGATTATCCGGAAAAATGCCAGCAGATCTATGCATCGATGGAGGAAACTACTACCGGCGTCATTCGTTTACGGGCAATGCATAATGATGGTGCATTAAAGCTCCCGGTTTATGCAGTAAATGACGCTTTGACGAAATACTTATTCGATAACCGGTATGGAACCGGTCAGTCAACAGTTGATGGCATTATTCGCGCCACCGATATTCTTCTGGCAGGCAAAACGGTAGTAGTTGCCGGTTACGGATGGTGTGGCAGGGGATTTGCCATGCGGTGCAAAGGAATGGGAGCAAATGTAATCATCACTGAAGTCGACCCGATTAAGGCACTGGAAGCCGCCATGGATGGCTATATGGTTATGCCTATGATAAAGGCAGCTGGATTGGGTGATCTTTTCGTGACCATGACTGGTGATATTAATGTTATCCGCCGGGAACATTTTGAAAAGATGAAAGACGGGGCAATTGTAGCCAACTCGGGTCACTTTAATGTGGAAATCGATATTCCTACCCTCGAAAAAATTGCCATTAAAAAACGGGAAGAGGTGCGTAGATTTGTGGATGAATATACCATGCCCAATAAGAATCGCATTTTTCTACTGGCAAAAGGTCGTTTGATAAATCTGGCAGCTGCGGAGGGACATCCAGCCAGTGTGATGGATATGAGTTTTGCCACCCAGGCACTCACCACAGAATTTGCCCTGAAAGAAAAAAAGCCAGCTGGTGTATATATGGTACCAGAGGAAATTGAAGAGTACATTTCAAAATTGAAGCTCAAGACCAAAGGTATTGAAATTGATGAATTAACTGAAGAGCAGAAAGAATATTTAAGTTCCTGGGAAATGGGAACCTAAAATACTCTTGATTTGATTTCATAATCTGAAAAGCCCTGTTTATCACAGGGCTTTTTTGTATGTAATTGCTCCCTTAGTAACAAACAGGTATTTTGAAGTCTTTCCTGTATATATTAATTAGTTTGATGGCTAAAAGACGTTGTCACCCCGTACTTACATTTATTTCATTTGAGTGTGGGGGAGTACCTGTCCGGCCAGTCCGCCTGCCTGCGCCATGGCTTTGGCAGGCAGGCAACTCCCTCTCTTTAAAAGCAGGGGTGTCCGGTTAACTGAGTTTGTGAGTATCTGAAAACCAAGTAATAGAGGCATTTAAAGGAGGGATTTACTTCGAAAGCTTCATTTTCAGTTGGTAGAACTGACCCACCCCTTAATCCCCTCCCTCATGCATGAGGGAGGGGAAAGGCCCTATTTATAGGGCCAGGG
>SMTZ1_10035566_pt1 | contig 13949 bp, 12 predicted proteins | sample DeeMarSWOR136_30_FD_25667 | JGI IMG/M metagenome (IMG submission 25667) | reverse complement strand
AAGCGGATCTGACAGGGCTTAAAATCAGGGCGATCCCCGTACAGCAGCCTGCGGTTAAGTCACTTGGCGGCACGATAACGCTCGTACCGCCAGAAGAGGTTTACACAGCGCTTGAGAGAGGCCTCCTGGATGGCGTGGCTTGTCCCACAGTATTGACGCCGGATTATAAGTATGAAGAGATTACAAAATACATGTTTTTCCCCCTTATCCCCATGAGCTGCTGGGTGCCCGTCGTTGTAAATGCGAAGGTGTGGGATGGACTGCCTGAGGATGTAAAAAAGATTATCAGGGATGAATTGGATAAACTGTACAAAAATGTGGGCCGACCTCAGAGGCTGAAGCAAAAGCGGCAGTCAATAAGCAAAGGAAGGCGCAATGGAAGGCCTTTATTGAAGACCGGGCTGATCCTGCCTATCTTGGCCAGTTAAATGCAATAGCAAAACCGGTTTTGGGTTTAGACTAGGTTCAATGAGCGGGTCAAAAGAATAGAGGTACCCTAATACCCGCAACTTGGATCGAGGGTGACCAGGGGGCAAGTGGGTTCCATGAGAAAAACAATAGCTAGGGTAGTGGATGCTTTTTTGACAGCAGGAGGATATGCGAGTGCTTTCCTCATAGTTTTAGTAACGCTACTGTTGATATACGAGGTGGTGACCAGGTATTTTTTGCACAAACCGAGTATATGGGCTCTAGATTTCACCAGGTATTCAATCCTCTACTTAACATTTCTGGGGACAGCCTGGCTTTTGAGAGAGGAAGGCCATGTGAAGATCGAGCTTGTCACCTCTCGTCTTTCTTCAAGTAGAGAGGCGCTCACGAACGGTGTGACGTCTGTGATCGCCTTCGTGGCCTGTTGCATATTTTTTTGGGAGGCTTCCAAATCAACATGGAACGCCTATCAAATGGGACAGACCATCGAACGCTCTGTCGTCATGCCACGCTACCTTATCGTTGGGATCATGCCCCTTGGCTCCTTTTTTCTCTGTTTGCAGTTCGGCTCCTTTTTTCTCTGTTTGCAGTTCGTGCGACGATCGTGGAACTACTTTCGGGATTTTCTGCGATCAAGACAAAGAAAGCCAGAGAGCTGATTGGGATGCTTTTCGGAGTGAGTAAGCACTGTTTGAGTTGGAGCGTGAGAAGATCACCTCGACATACTCTCGTTTTGATTGTGGGCTAATCGGCACTCCTCGAGGTATTTGGGTAATACATGATATGAGTCAACGGTTTTTTCAAATCCTACCTAAGACGTCATTTAATTTGACTCAATTTGGCTCGAGGGTATAGGTTACCTTTGTTGGGTTTCGGAGTATGAGAACAATAGTAAGTATAGGTCTTTTCAGCTGGCTTTGGAAGAAAGAGAAATTGGATTTCAAAAACATGATAAATGGGCTCTCAAAAGGGTGCGAACGGGAAGTGAGATGGCGATAAATCGTGCTTTAGTAGGTACGTATATAGGTGAGTGGATCGGGCTTGAGGCTTCAACTAATAGCATGAGACATAAACGGCGGCGACCTCACAGTGGCTTTATTGACAGCAATGATAGCCTCAATCTTCGCTGGCATGGGGGTCGCATGAATTCACTCCTTAACCTCATTTTCTCCAAACGGGTGCCATGATATTTCCCGAGTCCATTAGCTAGTTCTCAAGGATCTGCAGCTCCTTAAGGTCGAAAAATGGCAGGTCGAAAAATGGCAGCCATATTTGCAATCAGCTCTGCATTTCTGTATGGGGTTTCAAATGTCATAACGAGACTGGGATTAAGATACGCCACTATAATGTCAGCAGTGCTCATTAGCCTTTTGTCTTGCGTGGTATGTTCGCTTGTTCTTTGTCTCTCGCTTTTTTCCCTCAACCAAATTCTTAGCGGAGCGATTTTCCTCTTCTTGGCGGCAGGAATAGCTGGTCCTTTTTTTGGCCGGCTTCTTTTGTACGAAGGTATTAACCGTGTTGGCGTTTCGATTGCGTCAACACTCTACGAAATAAAACCACTTTTTTCGTTGATTGGCGCGGTGTTCATTTTGGGCGAGGCTATCAGCTCAATGATTGTGGTAGGTATGTTTCTTATGATGATAGGAACAGCTATCATTAGCTTAGAGGAATCAGGCGGGCAAATCCAAAGAAGGTGGTCAAGGAGAGATTTAGTGATTCCGTTAGCATCAGGTGCGTGCTATGGGCTTGCGCACATATTCAGAAAAGGCGGGCTCAACGTCTTCCCTGAACCCATTGTAGGAGTGACGATGCAGAACTTGGGTGCGCTCGCTTTCGTGCCGTTTCTAGCGCTTGCGCCAAGACGCCAAAAAGAAACCTTTTCAGCCAACGGAAAGGCATGGTTTATTTTCAGCCTTGCTGGGATATTACACGTAATAGCGCAATGGTGCCTGTTCGTGGCTCTTGATTTGGGGAAGGTAGTAATTATCTCACCCCTTTCCTCTTTAAGCACTTTCTTTGTGCTAATCTTGTCAGCACTTTTCTTGCGTCGCATAGAAAAAGTCACCTGGAAGATAGTCATTGGAAGTGTTCTAATTGTTGGAGGTACATTTACACTTGCTCTGATGCCCTGAGTATCGTGATAAGTCAGTAGCTTGCAGATGATGTTGAGGTTCGCTGAAACCATGGCATTCATAAGGGCAGAGCGCACTCGGAGTAATGTTATCAGGCTCATGAGGCCGTTGGGGTGTCAAATCGCCCGGTCAGGGTGTAGTCAATTGGCGATGACTATTGAGGCCATGAAGTCGACTCGGATTTAGACCCTCACCTTTCCTAACGGAGATATTGCGTGCGGAAGACTTTTCGATTCCTGCGTCGCACTCTACTGTATATTTTTTAGATAAGGGATGAGAACGTCAGGGAACAAACCTTATTCGGGGAGGCTTATCATGCTTTCTAAATCAGATGCACAAAGAATTAAGAGAGACGTAGTTTCTGCCAGTCGCATACTCATCAAAAGGGGAATCTGTGAGGCCTTTGGGCATGTGAGTGCCCGGCTCCCCGGGGATGAGCTATTTGTAATTACCCCGAGGGCTAGTATGGCCTCTGTGGGTGATACAGAGGACTTAGTAGCAGTGAACCTCAAAGGCCAGCGAGTAGAGGGGAAAAACGAGCAACCCTTGGAAACATGGTTGCATACGTGCATTTATCGCAAAAGGCCGGACATAGGAGGAATTGCCAGAACGCACTCCTTTACCACTTCTGTCTTCAGCATCTTGGGAGAAGACATCACGCCTGTTCACGACTTTGGCGCTATCCTATTGGGCAAGGTTCCTGTGTTTCGGGATTCGAGGTTGATTGAAAACGATACAATCGGCATGAGGCTTGCCGATTTCATCGATGTCATTGAGGCTACGGTTCGGGCAGTTTACTTAGAGGAATCGGCGATGCTCCAGTTCCGAGCTCGCCAGATTGGGCAACCCATTTACTTTACGGAGCAAGAAATTCGTGAGAGGGGCTACCAGCTCTTGGAATCTACCCACATTACGCGGGCGTGGGAACATTACAAAAAGGAAAGCTCTGAGTGATACGATTACTAAATGTGGTTTATTGGGCTAGATAAGGAAGAATTCGGACGTTTTGCTTTCTTACTTCGGTAAAGAGTTGTGTCCTTTTTCAGCAATAGGTGGATCAGCATTGGTTTGTGACTTGAGTGGCCGTTCTCCACAGCGTGCCAAATGGTGGCCTAAGAGAGCTCAAGAATACGTGAGATAAATAGTGCCTCACGATGAAATAGGTAGGGGAGCGCTACAACTTTTCGGAGCCAACCGAAGTGGCTCCTCTTGCTTGGCCTTTCTTTATACCTATGTGAAATCAGGCAAAACATCCTGTCGTAGTAGTGGTCTGTCGATCAAAAGAAGTGATTGTCGAACTTGAATCCGCGATGTGCCGGTTTTGATGCAAGAGGTTCTCCGGAATCAGATTGACTGGTACAAAGGAATGGCCTTATCATTATAATCTGGGTTACATCCACTATTCATTCTTTCGTTACTCAATAGTTCCTCCAGAAAGGCATCTACGCCTCGAATCGGTTCATTTGAGTGAAGTATGGGGCTGAGGAAATCCAGAAAGGCTTTCGCCGTTGTAGGAAGATGGTAGTCGGACAAATGGACAACATATATGGTCATGAAGAGGTCCAAGTCCTCAATGGGAACAGTGGCCAGGGTTCCTTCAGCTAGTTCTCTCTTTATGGCTGATTTCACGAGAAATGAGATGCCTGTACCATGTCTTACGAGTTCCTTGATCAGCTCCACATTGTTGGCCTCGGCTATGATGTTCAGCTTTTCACTTCTGTCTCGGAAAGATTCTTCCACCTTTTTTCTGGTTACCGAACCGATTTCCTTCATCACAATCGGTTCACCAACGAGATCCTCAACAAATAGGTGCTCTTTGCGGGTTAAGTGATGATCCGGGGCAACGATTAATACGATCTCTTCTCTGACAAGGGGGATGCAGTTCAGATCGGGATAATTATCCTTCATTTTCGGTATGATGGCTAAGGAGTTTCTGAACTCGGAGAGACTATCACTAATTTCCTCAGAACTCCCTTCGTTTAGCTCGACACGGATACCGGGAAACAATCGGAGGAAGGGGACTAGAAGGGTGGGCATCCAGTGACGGGCATAGGTTTTGGTAGTACCAATACGAAGAGAGCCTTGTCTCAATTTCTGCAGATCATAGATGCACTTCTCCAGGTTCTCCTCCAACTCGAAGATCTTCGAAGTATAATTAAAGACAGCTTTGCCCTCATCAGTCAGATAAATGTTGCGGCCTCTCTTCTTAAACAATTTGAGCTTGCAGCCCTCCTCGAGTACTTTGATTTGGGCGGTAACCGCAGGCTGAGTCACGAACAAATGCTTCGACGCAACCGTGTAATTCAGCCATTTTGCTGCCTGGTGAAAGGTCCGGAGCTGGTTGAAATTAAGCATTTCTTAACCCCCCTTGTCTCTATTGGGTAAAAACACTTTAGGGTGAGCACAACTCGTGGCCTTGATAAGATGTATTAGTTTTCTTTATATATAGCACTAATTCAGCGAAAGGGACAGTTTTTTTGCAACTAGTTTGATGATTCGGGGCATACCTCACCTTCATACGGAAATTGGTTTTCTTTCTAATTACAGGCCTTCACGAGTCTAATTGATTTCGATCATATTTCATCAGTGAGAGGTTTTTCGAAGACCAATTTGATAAAGTAGCTGCTAAAATGCCCTGTTCTGATAAAGATCATTGGGGGTTTTGGCGATACCATTAAGGGCCTTTTCGATCTCCGACCGAGCTTTATAGTTTCCTATTTCGTTACATATACTGAATTTCTGGGAGTGGAAGCGATAAGGATTCAAAAAACCTCTCACGCGAGCCCTGAAACCACAGGTCACTCACCCTCTCGTGCCTCTCGCGTCAATGAAGTATCGACCGAGTGCAAGCGCAAGGCGAGCCGCATAGGCAACGCTATTATGAAATTCAACCGAGGTATTCTTTGCATCACGAGAAATCTCGGCGCGGGTACTGTTGAAAAACCGCATATATACTGAGCACATGTTTCTCCCGAGCCATTCAAATGACCGTGTCGGCCTGCCTTTTTTGTCTCAGCACTCAGGTAGCCGAAAAGATAACCCCGGTTTTAATTGAGCGAGGTGAATACTCATTTGTTAGTCTAAGATCGCTCATTTTGCAGAGCGCAAGGTCTAGTCCTTTGTGGCGCGAAGAAAACCTCGATGTCGGGTAGACACAAAATGGAATTAACCTGCCCCGGCGCGGTTGACCCAGTTTTCTTGTTGAAATTTGGTATGTTGATTGGTATGTTGACATTATGGAAATTCCCTCCTTTGAATTTTTTATTCGGGCTTATTGAGCCTTAGGGCAATTTACTATCAACTAGAATCTTTCGCAGCCTTTATCACCTTTTATTAGCACTTGAACGTAAGGCATCTCCTTCTTGAAGCAGTCGGCGCTGACGTCGAGAAGCCCGGTTTTTTGGGGAAAGAGAATTTGCTTGGGGGAGAATATGAGGATCAGGGGTAGAAGAAATTCTGCGCTTAGCTATCAAGGCCGGCTTTATTTAGGCGAGAGATAAATTCAAGGTATAATCATTGGTTATGTATGGTATAAAAAAAAATGACTTGGTATCCATCAACAGCTTAGGTATTTAAAAGATGCAACTCGAAGATTCTTTAGAAATCAAATAGGGAGGTTAAAACAATGGCAAACGAGAAGGTCAGGAATCTCAGATCAACCCTTGATTGGCTGAGAAAGGAGGGCTTGCTTCTGGAATCGGAGCGTGAAATAAACCCTAAGTTGGAACTGGCGGCGATTCAAAAACGTTTGGACGGCGGACTCCCGATTCTTTTCGAGAATGTTAAAGGGTATCCGAACGCGCGCCTTGCCACGAACATCTTCGGGTCAGACAAAATCATGGCGAAGATGTTCGACTGTGAAGATCGAAAGGAAGTCAAGTTCAGAGTCCACAGCGGTATTGTCGAGCCCATACACCCGAATATCGTTGACAAAGCACCCTGTCAGGAAGTTGTGATCGACAAGGACATTGATGTCTGGCCGGTAATCCCCATGATTCAGCATACGCCGAGGGATCCTGGTCCGACCCTCGGTGCTGGTAAGACTCTTGCTTCACCTAAGCAGTTTTGGGGAGGCTGGCACATCGCGTACAATCGCATGAGTTTTCGCGAAGACCTCCATTGGAAAGACAAATCCACATTTCAGGTATCGCCGGGATCGCACGGAGATCAGATAGCCACCAAATTCTACAAAAAGGAACCCATTCCGCTCACCATAAATATCGGGATTCCCCCTGCTGCGACTATCGCGGCTGGATCGGGCTTTATGTATGTTATTCTCCCAAGGGGATGTGACGAACTGGGAATCGCCGGGGCCCTTCAAGGGTATCCCATTGACGTCGTGAAGTGGCACTTGCTGAAGCCGAGTATGTAATCGAGGGGTATCTGGATACGACAAAGAAGCTGTGGGAAAGCCCACTGGCTGAAAAGGATCAAAAGCAGGGTGTTCACCCTTTCCATCCAGAGTGGTCTGGCTATTTCGGAAAAGCATACCGAACCTGGCAATTTAATGTTACGTGTATCACTCACCGAAGTGACAAGCCGATCTATGATCCTCTGATCGTTCACGGTTACGAGGATCACAACATCGATGTTATTTTCCGCGAGGCATGTTTCTTTGAGCTTGCAGAGCGTCTGAGTCCGGGTTTCTGCGTTGATACGCATATACCTATGTTTATCCCTGACTGGGGTGGTGCAATTTTTCAGGTAAGAAAGAGAAGGCAGAGGGATGAGGGGTATCCGAGAAATATCCTGTCAGCAGCCCTTTCGTGCTCTCTGGGCGCTAGATTTGCCATGGTCGTGGACACAGACATCAACATATACTCGGCGGACGATTTGATGTGGGCCTTGGTTACGAGGGTAGATGCCCAGGATGATATCCTGGTCGTAGCGCCTGGTGGGATGGGACAGACTTTCCAACCTGCGGAACGAAGCTCCGCTGGCGATAAGCAATGGACTCAGGCTAATATCAGGTTTTCAGGTGCTATCGGCATCGATGCCACAGTTCCATATCAATATCGGGATGCCTTTGAGCGTGCATCATATCCGATTGACGTCGTAGATCTCAAAGATTGGTTTTCTGACGAGGATATCGAGAAATCAGAATCTTATCAAGAATCCTATGCAAAATGGTTTTCTGAATCTGGTACCTAACCAGCTCTGAATCTGGGTTTTGGCCTTGAAGATCGGGCAGCTATTACCTGAAACAGATGACCTGTCCTATCTTGAACCTGGCGGAGACAGTCGAAACTGAGGAGAGTATCACTAAAAGGAGGTTTTAATGAAGAGTCAAGAAAAAACCGGGTATATACTTGCTCCCTATCGGGTGTTAGATCTCACAGATGAGAAGGGGTTTTTGTGCGGTAAAATCTTGGGAGATCTTGGGGCGGATGTAATAAAGATTGAACGACCTGGAGGAGATCCCGCCCGAAAAATAGGCCCGTTTTACAATAACGAACCTGATCCAGAGAAGAGCCTTTACTGGTTTGCATATAACAATAACAAAAGAAGCATAACCCTGAACATCGAAACCGCCGATGGGCGTGAGATTTTCAAGAACCTGGCCAAGACTGCCGACATCGTTATCGAAACCTTTTCGCCGGGGTATATGAATGAGCTCGGTCTAGGGTATGAAGCGCTCAGACAAATAAACGATACCATCATATTGACATCAATTACGCCCTTTGGGCAAGAGGCTGGCCCCTATACTCACTATAAGACCTCTGACATCGGGGTAACAGCTTTGAGCGGCGCAATGTATCTCTTGGGCGACCCTGAGCGTCCTCCAGTGCGGGTCACGATCCCAGTGTCCTATATGTGGACCGGGTCCTATGCAGCCCTGGGAACACTGATGGCACTTTTCCATCGGCAGATTGCGGGGGTGGGGCAGCATGTAGATGTTTCGTCGCAGGCGAGTATGGCCTGGTCCGCAGATACATATCCATTTTCCTGGGAGGCGAATGGCACGATTGGAAAGCGAGTTGGAAATGCAATTGCCATGCGCAGCGTCAAGGGGGCAGTCATGCGGGCTGCATACCCCTGCATGGATGGGTATATCTGCTGGCTCATATATGGAGCAAGGTCAGGGGCCGTCACCAACCGGGAAATGACAAAATGGATGGATGAGAAAGGGGCGGCTACTGACTGGCTGAGGGCGCAGGAGTGGGAGAAGTTTGATCCTGCTCCTGCAACTCAGGAGGATTTCAACCAGATTATGGAGCCGGTGGCCCGGTTTCTTAAAGGGTTGACCAAGAGGGAATACTTAGATGAAGCGGTGAAAAGGCGGATAATGGGCTATCCCGTGTCAACAGCAAAGGACATAATGGAGAACCCCCAGCTTGCTGCTCGACAGGTGTGGCAGGAGATAGAGCACCCGGAGTTACACGATACCATCACGTATCCCGGACCCTGGGTTAAGTTGTCCAAGTCTTCAATTGGGATTCGACGGCGTGCACCGCTCATTGGTGAACATAATGAGGAGATCTATACAGAGCTTGGATTACCTAGCCAAGACATCTTAGCGCTAAAACAGGCAAATATTATATAACATAGAGTAAAGGGGGATGAATATGAAGGTCGATGTGCATTGTCATGTTAAAACCAGTGAATATCTCAACGAGGTAGAGAGGCTAAGTGGAAAAGATCCTGAGAAAGTACTCTTTGATATTGGCATTCCTATTCCGATATGGGATTCGGCAGAGAGTCGCCTGGCTAAGATGGATGAGCTAGGCATAGACATACAGATTTTGTCGACATCGCTGCCACCTCAGAGTTTTGGTGATAAAGCTGACCTTCACCTAGCCCAAATGACTAACGATTTTATTGCAGACCTTTGTAACAAATACCCGAACAGGTTCAAAGGCTTTGCTAACGTTCCTTTGCATAATCCATCTCTGGCTACAGAGGAACTCAACCGAGCTATTAACGATTTGGGATTAATCGGTATCGCTGTAGGAACATACATATGCAGAATGCCACTAACCTCAGTAGAGTATCTTTCGTTCTTCGAAGAGGTAAACAGGCTGAAACTACCTATTCATATGCATCCCTCTTTACCTGCAGAGAGTGAGTTAATGGCTAAATACCATCTGGGTGCTTTTCTCGGTTTCTTGTTTGAAACGACCACAGCAGCTGCGAGGATGGTTTTTGACGGGATCTTTGAAAGGTTCCCAGACATAAATTTAATCTTGTCTCACTTTTTTAATCTTGTCTCACTTTGGGGGCACTCTTCCTTTTCTTACCGAACGAGTAGACGATGGATTCAAGGGCTTCCGTGAGATCAGAGAAAATATCCCGAAGTTACCAAGCGAATACTTTAAGCGATTTTTCTATGACACCGCTACCTCATTTACCAAGTCGTCTTTCATGTGCACGTATGGTTTCGCGGGTGAGGACAAGATAGTCTTCGGGACAGACGATCCCTTCGCTCGGACTCGCTTAATAGAGAATAAGATTCAGAAGCTGGAGGAGCTTGGGCTACCCGATGAGGTGATGGAGAAGATTTACAGTGAGAACGCAAAAGAGGCGTTGAGGTTACAAATATAGACACTTGTTTCTGGAGGGAAGAGGAAGATGGAAGGCAAAGGGACATTTGAAGATGTTAAGATCTTGGAATTTGGGCAGATTGTCGCTGGCCCACTCATTGCTACCTATTTGTCTGATTATGGGGCAGAGGTAATTCATGTAGAGTCCCAGGGTCGACCTGACCAATATAGATTCTACCCGCCTTTTAAGGACAATAAGCCGGGTGTAGATCGGGGCTTTCAGCTTCCCATTTACAGTCACAATAAGTATGGGATAACGCTTAACATGAAGCACCCGAAAGCTGTCGAGGTGGCGAAGCGGATAGTAAAGAACTGGGCCAACGTGGTTACGGAGAACTTCACGCCCGGCGTGATGAAAAGGATGGGACTGGGTTACGAAGAGTTAGCAGAAATCAGGCCTGACATCGTCATGCTGAGCACCTGCAACCAAGGACAGACGGGACCCCACGCAATGCACCCCGGAATGGGCTCTCACCTCACGCACTTAAGTGGCTTTAGCCATCTGAGCGGATGGCCTGATGGAGATCCTTTAATTCTTGCGGGGCCATATATAGACTTCATCGGGGTGATCTACGGTGCCATTGGTTTGGTATCAGCCCTTGAGCACCGGCGTCAGACAGGAGAGGGACAGCACGTAGACGTTTCTCAGTTTGAGACCGGTATTCAGTTCCTGGTTCCGGCCTTGCTGGATTATACTGTCAATGACCATGTTCAGGGGCGGAATGGCAATCGTTGTGACTATGCTGCACCTCACGGAGCATACCCGTGCCAAGGTGAAGATAGATGGTGTGTTATCGCCGTGTTCACCGATGACGAATGGAAAAATCTATGCCGGGTCATGGGTAACCCTGAATGGGCAATGGATCCCAAATATGTCACGCTGCTTGGTAGAAAGCAGAATGAGAAAGAGCTGGACAAGTTGATAGGAGAATGGACGGCGAATTTCACGGCGGAAGAGATCATGACCAGGCTGCAAGCAGAGGGAGTAGAAGCGGCGGTAGTCAGTAACGCACAGGATATGTATAATGACCCGCATTTGAATCGCTACCTATGGGCAGAGATGGAACATGCGGTGATCGGCAAGTATCACCTTCAACTACCGCCGTTTAAACTGTCAAAGGTGCCCAGTCAGGTGCGTATGTCTGGCCCAGTTCTTGGCGAACATAATGAGTACGTGTACCTGAACATGGCTGGTCTCTCTCGAGAGGAGTACAAGCAGCTTGAGGAAGAAGGCGTATTCGAGTAGGCCTTAATCGCATAAAAAGAAATTACCATTACCACATCGTGCAGAAAACCAAGGAGGAGAAGGTTTTTGGGGGAAGACTTCTTGCGGAGTGTGGGTGCGAATGGCTGCGTTCGGACAAGTATATATGTCACTGAACCGTTTATGAAACGGTTAGCAGATATGTTTCGTTTCTATGTACGAGAATTCTTGGTCCAGCCTTGAGAATCCCCTAATCGATTGTTCCTGCCTGAGATTATTGATGTTACCCATGCAATAATTTAAGAAATGCTGAAATTTGCAAAATCATACTGGTTGACTGGCAACGTAGAAACGATGATTAAGTTACAAAGGAAGACCATACTAATGCAAAAAGATTTTGTGAGTGGCTTACAGCCGGATGCTGCGAAGAGCGTCCCAGGTCCTCCTTGGGTGGTTAAGGCCCAGATTCACGCAGGTGGACGCGGTAAAGGCGGGGGGGTGCGCCTGGTAAAGACTGTGAAGGAGCTGGAAGACGCAGCTCGAGACATCCTCTCCCATCCTCTGGTTACCCACCAGACCGGCCCTTCAGGACAAAAGGTCCGGCAGCTATTAATAGAGGAAGGGCTTGCCATTGACAGAGAGTTTTACCTGGGTATTGTTGTTGATCGGAAGCTGGAGTGTCCTGCAATGCTTTTCAGTCAAGCAGGAGGCATGGAGATTGAAGAGGTCTCCGCCCAGCATCCCGAACTCGTGTTGATTGAGAATATCGATATTACCCAGGGCTTCATGCCGTATCAGGCCAGAAACTTTTTCTATGCTCTTGATCCATTGCCTGATAGAGGTGTCCTCACCGAGCTATCAGCCATCATGAGCAAACTCTATGAATTATTCATTGCAAAGGACTGCTCTCTGGTGGAGATCAATCCATTGATTCTCACCAAATCGGGAATGTTGGTAGCACTGGATGCCAAGATCAACTTCGATGATAACGCCCTTTACAGGCAAAGCGATATCGTCCAGCTGCATGATGCCAATGAGATGGATGAGCTGGAGGCAAGGGCTTCGGAGTATAAGCTCAACTACATCAGGCTCGACGGCAATGTGGGCGCTATGGTAAATGGTGCCGGTTTGGCTATGGCGATTATGGATGTCATAAAGTTGGCCGGCGCCGAACCAGCTAATTTCTTGGATGTAGGAGGCGGTGCCAGTGAGGAAATGGTTACCAACGGCCTAAAGATCATCCTGAGCGACAAGAGGGTGAAGGCCATTTTGATCAATATATTTGGCGGCATCATGCGATGTGATGTCTTGGCACGGGGAGTGGTAAAGGCTGCCAAAGAGGTGAAAATACATGTTCCCCTCATTGTCAGGCTAGAAGGGACCAATGTGAACGAGGGGAGAGCGATCCTGAAGGAATCGGATCTCGACTTTTCAGTGGCTCAAGATATGGAAGAGGCCGCCAGAATGGTGGCGGAACAGGTGAGGTGATATTCCCTGGAAAAAGGTAGCCAATATGGAAAGGCTGTTTCATAGGGCTGGGCATTATTTACACTGAATTGTGCACAGAATTGGAAAAGGGAGGCATGGTGTGAGTATCCTGGTTGATGAAAATACCAAGGTTGTGGTTCAAGGCATTACCGGCAGAGAGGGAACATTCCACACGCAACAGATGAAGGTTTATGGCACCGCTATTGTGGCCGGTGTAACCCCGGGTAAAGGGGGAGCAACGGTCGAGGGTATTCCGGTGCTCAACAGGGTTAAGGATGCCGTGGACGGCTACGGTGCCAACGCCTCATGCATCTTTGTACCGCCTGCCTTTGCCTCAGATGCCACGCTTGAATCTGCAGAAGCGGGAATAAAGGTGATTGTCTGTATTACCGAGGGCATCCCCACGCTCGACATGATTAAGACCGTTCGCTTTCTAAAGAAATGCGGTGCTGTGTTGATCGGCCCGAATACTCCGGGGATTATCTCTCCCGGCAAAACAAAGGTGGGTATCATGCCGGGTTATGTTCACAAACCGGGTGGCATCGGAGTGATTTCTCGGAGTGGTACTCTGACCTATGAGGTAGTAGATCAACTCACAAAGGCCGGGTTTGGCCAGTCTACGTGCATCGGCCTCGGAGGCGATCCAATAGTAGGTACCTCTTTTATAGATCATCTGCGATGGTTTGGGCAGGACCCTGAAACAACCGGAGTCGTCATTATTGGAGAAATAGGGGGAACGGCAGAGGAAGAGGCTGCGGATTACATTGCCAGGGAGTTCAACAAGCCGGTGGTGGCTTTTATTGCCGGACAGACAGCCCCACCTGGCAGACGCATGGGTCATGCCGGTGCGATTATTTCCGGAGGGAAGGGAAAGGCACAGGATAAGATCAAAGCGCTGGAATCACACGGCATAGAGGTGGTTCTCAATCTCGGGCAGTTAGGAAAGACCGCGCTTCAGGTGTTCAAGAATTCTTAATCAATACTACCAGCTAAAGATTAATTGACTTAGATGAGGAGAACTAGTATAAACAAATAGAGATTGACCCTTAAAGAGGTACGTACATGTTTGGTCTCGGTATGCCGGAATTGCTCATCATTCTGGTTATTGTTTTGGTAATCTTCGGAGCCAGCAAACTCCCCCAGATCGGCAAGGGG
>SMTZ1_10004538_pt1 | contig 13950 bp, 13 predicted proteins | sample DeeMarSWOR136_30_FD_25667 | JGI IMG/M metagenome (IMG submission 25667) | reverse complement strand
GGTGTCGCTGGATCAGGCTTTCGCCCATTGTCCAATATTCCTTGCTGCTGCCTCCCGTAGGAGTCTGGGCCGTGTCTCAGTCCCAGTGTGGCTGGTCGTCCTCTCAAACCAGCTACCGATCGATGCCTTGGTGGGCCTTTACCTCACCAACTAACTAATCGGGCGCAAGCCCCTCCTCAAGCGGCCAAAACCTTTAATGGTAACGCTTTACCATCACCATCACATGCGGTATTAATTCCGATTTCTCAGAGCTATTCCCCACTTAAGGGCAGGTTACTTACGTGTTACTCACCCGTCTGCCACTAACCGCCGAAACGGTTCGTTCGACTTGCATGCATAAAGCACACCGCCAGCGTTTATCCTGAGCCGGGATCAAACTCTCCAAAAAAATATGGGTTTACTTGTTTGAACCTTCCTTCCGCTATCCAGTTGTTAAGGTACAAAAGCGCTCTTTCTGAGAGCGCACTAAAATAATATCACAAATAAAATTCTATTGTCAATATTACCCGCGCCCCGTTAAGCTCCAACGCCTGAATTATTCACTCCGACCACGCCGGCCAGTAATCTTCCGCTTCGTTATTCGTCAGGCGTTTCTGCTTCGAACCATCGGGTTTCATGCTGTATATCTCCATATTCCCGTCCCGGTCCGAACTAAACACTATTTTGTTATTACTGGCTGACCAGTCAACCTTCATATCCCTGTACTCGTTTTTGGTAAGCCTCTTCTGGTCGCGCCCGTCGGCATTCATCACATATACTTCGTAATTACCATCCTGTTCTGAACAGAATGCTATTTTTGTCCCGTCGGGCGACCATGCCGGGGATAAATCGAAGCCGGCGTTCCATGTCAGGCGTGTCTGGTTCGAACCATCGGCATCCATTACGTATATCTCGAAATTACCATCAACATCAGTATGGTAGGCTATCTTGTTCCCGTCCGGCGACCACGTCGGCAGGTAATCGTTAGCGTTGTTACTGGTAAGCTTCGTCAGGTTAGTCCCGTCCGCATTTATCACGTATATATCAGGGTCGCCGTCCCGGTTAGAAACGAAGACTATTTTGCTACCGTCGGGTGACCAGTCCGGGTCTCCTTCTGCAAAATCGCTATCGATAAACAGGCGTTTGTCGCTGCCATCGGCATTCATTATGTAGATATCGTGATCATCCTGGATACCGGAGGTATAAATTATCTTGGTTCCGTCGGGCGACCAGTTGGGGTACCAGTCATACACGTTATTACTGGTAAGCCTCCTCTGGTTCGAGCCGTCGGCATCCATCACGTATATCTCGAAATTACCATCCCTGAGAGAATAAAACGCTATACTGCCGCTGTCGTTAACCCCCCCGCCGCACCCGGAAACCAGTCCGGCTAAAAATATTGCTGTAATTGCGACTGCTAATACTCCTGTCCTCTTGTATCTTCTCATATTACTCCATCTTTTTGGGTGCTGTTTTCCTCGTCTCCATCTTGGGTGGCATTTTCTCCAGCGCCTCGGTAAGGCCCAGGACATTTATCAGCCGGGACTGGTCAGACATGATGAGCTTGGTATTGTCCTCTAGTGAAGCCTGGGTCACTTCAAGCTGCTTCAGTAATTGGGCGTTACCGATGAAGAACCTGTCCGCCGCCGTGGAGACCGTCTCGATGGCTTTGGCTTCACCTTCAGCTCGCAGTATGGCGGCCTGCCGGTCACCCTCCGCTACCAGGATGTTGTTCTGTTTGTCTCCCTCGGCTTCCAGTATCTGCTTTTGCCGGTAAGCTTCCGCCTCAAGGATGACAGCGCGTTTCTCCCTTTCCGCCTTCATCTGTTTGCTCATTGCCTCGGTGATATCGCGCGGCGGCTCGATTTCCTTCACCTCCACCCGGGTTACCTTCACACCCCACTTGTCGGTGGCTTCGTCGAGCGTTTCCCGGAGTGAGGCGTTGATTCTCTCCCGGGAGGTCAGTGTCTCGTCCAGACTCATCTCGCCGATAAGGTTTCTCAGGTTGGTCTGGGCCAGCTTGCTGACTGCAATATAGAAGTTAACCACTTCGTACTGGACGGCTTTGGCGTCGGTGACGTAGTAATAAACTACGGCGTCGACGGTTACCGTCACGTTGTCATTGGTAATTACCGGCTGCGGTTCTACGTCCAGCACTGTTTCTCTCATGTCTATACGGGCTATCAGGGAGTCCATGAAGGGAATGATGAACCGCAGGCCGGGTTCCAGGGTCTCCTTATATTTCCCGAACCTTTCGACAATTCCCTTTTCTGCCTGGTGGATTATCGTGACCGATTTCGCCAGTGTGATTACCAGGACCACGAACAGGATGACAATTGCTACTATAGCGCCTACACTCATTTTATGTATTTCCTCCTTCTACCCTTTTTACATTTAGAGTAACGCCACTTATCTCGGTGACGGTTATCTCCTCACCCTTTTTGATATCCTCGTCAGCTTTAGCGCGCCATTCCTCCATGCCTACTTTCACCACGCCGTATTTCTTCTGGCTGATGTCCTGGGTGACAAATCCCCGCTTCCCGATGATGGTATCGATATTAGTTTTTTCCGTCTTAACGGCCACGCGCTGGTGAATGTATCTCCGTCCGACGAATACATATATGACGCATATGATACCGCTGGTTATCGCTGTCCAGACCCAGGAGCCAAGTGCGATTGTTATCAGTCCGCCCAGGATGAAAGCCGAACCGATGAATACCATATCCAGTCCTGTCTCGATACCGAGCAGGAGTTCCATCAGAACTAGCACCAGGCCGAAGGCGATGAATATCAGCCACAGCCAGGAGTCAATAAAAGTAACGTCCATCAAATCCTCCCTTCCTTGTTATGTTGTGGGTAATTGTAGATAAAATATTTTATATTGTCAATTATTTTATGTTCAAACCGTTTAATTAATTTCAAATGCATATACAGTGTACTCATCATTTATAAATTGTTTATTCATTTCACCGGACTTTTTACGTACTTTTTACATGTAAGGAGTTAAAATTACCCGGTAAATTGGGGGTAAAGCGAAATGCTGGGAATGACGACCACCACAGACTCCGTCACCACCGGTGTTAGGGAAATTGCTGAGGCGCTGGGTGGCGGTATCAAGGAAGGCTCGCTCATCATGGTTGAAGGCGAAGCTAAAACCGGTAAGAGCGTGATCTGCCAGTATATTACCTACGGCGTCCTTCACTCTCAGGATACATCGGTGGCATACTTCACCAAGAAATATACTGCTGAAGGACTCGTCGCACAGATGCAGTCCATTTCTCTCGATATCAGGAAAGAAGTGATGACGGACAGGTTGAGGGTATATCCACTCTATGAAGGCAACGTTATCACCAACAGCAAACAGTTCCTCCAGCAACTCATTAATAATATCGTGGCTATACCCAGGCGCTTCAAACTGGTCATCGTCGATTCCGTGACACCGCTGATAACCCGCGTAGACATCGTAGCCAAGGTAGATTTTGTTCAGGTATGCAAGGAGATGTGCCGCAATGACCGGTCGGTGGTGCTGGTCATAGACAGGCATATCTATGAGGGAAGGTCTCTCAGCCGTGTTTACGGTATGAGTGATTATTATCTGGAGCTTAAAACTCACGATTCCATACTCGAACCAGGTCAGGTTGATACTCGCGTAATAAAGATGCTCAATGTCACCAAGCTTGCCGGTGCCGAACGGCACTCCCAGGGTGATGTTAAGTTTGAGATTAAACCCGGGGTCGGCATACAAATCCTCCCCTTTGTCAAGGTCAGAATCTAACCGCCACTGCCTCTACCGGCGCTGATTTCCCTTAAAATCCCCGTCCATATGTGGTAATATTACGCATATACGGTCAGGGTACGCTGAAATGGCAGGAGAAGACATATCACCCGAATCGCTTACCGGCAGGCTCGATACAAGGTTTATCGGCCAGAAGGTTATTTATTTCCCTAAACTCCCTTCGACGATGGATGTTGCCCGTCGTGAGGCTCGCCAGGGAGCCGCCGAAGGTACGGTCATAATCGCCGGCGAACAGACCTCGGGGCGGGGTCGTATCGGGCGTGTATGGCTGTCGCCGCCCGGTAATATCACTTTCTCGGTTATTCTCTATCCTGACGTATCAAACCTGCCTTACCTGATGATGATTGCCTCGCTGGCGGTCGTGCGCAGCATCGAAAATGTTACCCGACTGAAGGCTGGTATAAAATGGCCTAATGATATCCTCATCGACGGTAAAAAAGTGTGCGGTATCTTGATTGAAAACGAGATAAGCGGTGAAAAGACCACCCGCGCCATTATCGGCATCGGCATAAACATTAATATCGGTGGTATGGATGTTAAGGGCAGCTTAGTTCCTGTTACCAGCCTGGAAAAGGAAATCAGACATACCGTTATCAAGACGGACTTAATCAATAACCTCCTGGTAGAAATGGAAAAACTATATCTGAGATTAGCTGATGGAGAGTCTATTTACCGGGAATGGCGGGAGAGACTGGTTACCCTGGGAAAAGAGGTTGTGGTGATCGCCGGTGATGAGACATTGAAAGGTCTCGCCGAATCCACTGACTCCACCGGCGCTCTAATATTAAAACTTGATGATGGTAGTACCACCCGCATTGTCGCCGGGGATGTATCCTTGCGGTAGAAGTAGGGGTGGGTATCTTTAACCCACCCCTTTACACCTATGAAAAATACCCTTACTTCTTCTTGACAACTGGTGCCCATATCTGGCATTTCATGTCGTCACCGGTACCCTCCGGCAGATAGACCTCCAGGTCTGGTGTCCCCGGGTGTTCATAACCGGTAGCCATATACCACTCTCCGAAAATTTGCTTGGTGACATCCTGGAGGTTAGCGAGGGTGCAGTCGAATACCGCCCAGGTGGTCGCCGGTATCTCCATTCTTTCAAACTTACCAGGCGAGGCTCCTTCTGGTAACTCAACTGCTATTCCGTAGGAAAATTCTCCGGTATCGGCTGCCCTATAGCAAACTCCCAACATCACACCACCCGTTATAACACCGGTCATACTGTTTGAAAGTGCCGTCATTTTTCCATATTCAGGCGATGCCATGAATTCCTGCCACCATTTCGGTATGTCTTTGAGATTTTGTCCGCCATCGGTGGTAAACTTCCTTGACGTAAGGGCCACCATGAATGCTGGCTTTTTGATAATCCTGTAGTCCATATCATTACCTCCTATCAGCTGGATATGAAAGGAGATACGCGGGAAAGCCGTTAGCGTTACCCCCAGCTCGCGCGCCGCCGTCGGAGTAACACCATGCAGGTTCCGGAAAGCCCGGGTGAAAGCGTTGGGCGAATCGTAGCCGTACTTCATGGCGATATCGATGATTCTGCCGGTTCCTGATGACACTTCTGTCGCTGCCAGGGTAAGCCTGCGACGCCGGGTGTATTCCACCGGGGTCAGCCCGTTTATTGCGAAGAACATCCGCTGGAAATGAAAAGTTGAGCAGCAGGCTATCCCGGCGGCTTTATTCAGGTCTACCTCTCCTGCTAAATTCTTCTCGATATAGTCTATCGCCGCGTTCATTCTCTCGGACCATTCCATCTTTCCGCGTCTCCTTCAGCGATAGTATATCAGTGTAGTCAGGCCTTGTCGCACCTTTTCCTGCTCTTTTATGGTTGGTTAATGCAGCACGTACATTATGCATGAGGATATAACCTGAATCAAATAGAGACCGAAAGAAAGAAGAGAGTATTGCTACTCCCTCCGGTTTTGGTTCTTTTACTGCCTTATCACTTCTTGACCACCGGCTCCCAGAACTGGCAGCGGTAGTCTTGGCTATTCGTGTCTCCCGGCAGGTAGACCTCAAGCTCCGGCTTGGTGTCATGTTCGTAGCCGGTGGACGGGAACCATTCGGTGAAAACCTTGTCCTCAAGGTCATGTATCGCCTTCGGTAATGGGCCGATTGACTCGAATACCGCCCACGTAGCCGCCGGAATGGTAATAACCTCGTAACCCGCCGATAGTGGACCGTCCGGCTTTTCAATTCCAACGGCGTAGGAAAAGCTCTTTATGTCGCTATCGATAGTCGTTATCGCCAGATATCTGGCTCCGGTTACTAGTCCCGGCTTCCCCCCGCTCATCTTATCTAGGGATTCTCCGCGCTTTTCTCTGAAAAAAGCTTCCCAGTAATCCCACCAGAACTTCTCCCAGTCCTCGGGAATGATTACCCATTTGTGAACGATTTCCGCAGATATACTTTGGGGTTTCGCGATGACCTCGAATGCCGGTTTTTCCACGATCCTATAGTCCATGTTGGTACCTCCTTTTAACTCGATATGGAAGGAGATACGCGGATAGGTAGTGAGATTTACCCCCGGCTCGCGCGCCGCCGTCGGTGTTACCCCGTGCACGTTACGGAAGGCCCGGGTGAAAGAGTCCGGCGAATCGTAGCCGTACTTCATGGCGATATCGATGACCTTTTCCCTGCTGGAACTCAGCTCGGTTGCGGCTAGAGTTAGCCGGCGCCGGCGTACGTATTCCGCTGGTGTTACGCCGATAATAGCGAAAAACATACGCTGGAAATGAAATTTTGAGCAGCAGGTCCGGTTCGCTGCTTCGGTGAAGTCGATATCGCCTGCCAGGTTCTCCTCGATATAGTCTACCGCTGCGTTCATCCTCTCGGACCATTCCATGTTTCCGTTTCTCCTCCAGCGATACTATACCAGTAATGCCCGGCGCTTTCCCGACTTTTTCTGCCAACTTGTGCAGGCTGGATATCGATAGTGTATTTTACATAAAGAATATGATTTATCGACAGGAATGGGAGAAAAGGGGAGGGGGAATGCCCCCTCCCTCTCTATCAACAGGTGTTATGTATGGCTCTATTTCTTGGCTTCGCCTTTCCCACCGAAAGCCTTCAGGAACTCGATGGGGATGGGGAAGAGGATGGTACTGTTCTTCTCGCTGGCTATCTCCGTCAGCGTTGACAGGAAACGCAATTGTATCGCGGAAGGTTCGCGCCCGATGACGGCAGCGGCTTGCGCCAGTTTTTCCGAAGCCTGGAGCTCACCCTCGGCGTGGATGATTTTAGCGCGGCGTTCACGCTCGGCTTCTGCCTGCGCGGCCATTGACCTCTTCATTTCCTCGGCAAGCTCTACTTCCTTGATTTCAACCGTGCTTACCTTCACGCCCCACGGGTCGGTATGCTCATCAATGATTTTCTGTAGCATCTGGTTGAGTTTCTCACGCTGAGTCAACAGTTCGTCGAGCTCGGATTGCCCCAGCACGTTCCTCAACGTTGTCTGTGATATCTGAGATGTCGCCCTGATATGGTCGAGTACCTTTACCACCGAAGCTTCGGGGTCGACGACCCGGAAATAGACGACGGCGTTGACGCGAACGGTAACATTATCTTTGGTGATAACTTCCTGCGAGGGCACGTCCATCGTCACGACACGCAAGTCCACCTTCACCATCCGGTCGATGAACGGGATGATGAGGAAAAGGCCCGGGCCTCGGGCACCGACCAGTCGTCCTAGACGGAAAATCACGCCTCGTTCGTATTCGGTGACGATTTTTATCGCCATCGGGGCGATAATCAACACGATGATCACAACAACTATAGCGACTACAATTCCGGTGTTCATTTTTACCTCCTTTATTTATTTTTCTTGGTTACTATTAATCTCAGGCCTTCAACCTTGGATACAATCACCTCCTCTTCGGGCTCTGCGCTGCCGTTTTCGATTACTGCTGTCCATCGTTCCCCGTCTACCAACACTATTCCTTTCGGTTCTAATGCTACCTCAACTGACGCTGTTCTCCCTACCAGGTCCTCTCTGCCCGCCGCTATTCTATTCCGGTGGGCCCTGATTCCCCAGTAAATAGCAATGAAAAGAAAGGCGGCGATGAAAACGACGATTATGATAATCAGCCACGTGGATACGCTCAAGAAAACCTCCTTTAAACCTGGTATTTACTGTTTAGACTGTGGTTTCCTGCTTACGTGTAATACCAGACCATCGACACTGTCGATGATTACTTCTTCGCCTGTTTTAATATCCTTCTCTTCGGAGACGGCTCTCCAGCGTTCTCCTTTAAAGAAAACGGTGCCTTCAGGTTTCAGGGATACCTTCACCAGAGCGGTCTTCCCCACCAGTTCCTCTCTGCCGGTACGCGCCTGCCTCCGGTGGGCGGTTACTGCCCGGTGGATGATGAAGGCCAGAACCCCGGCCAGGATAATGGTTACCGTGGCAATCAGCCAAGGGTCAATCCGGAAAACGGGAGACGCACCCTGAAACAGGATTAAAGACCCGATTACCAATGATACCACACCTCCGGCCGTAAAGATACCGAAGGTGGTCGTCAGCACTTCGCCGATGAATAACCCTACCGCCAGGACGATCAGCAGTATCCCCGCGTAGTTCACCGGCAGCATCCCTAGTGAATAGAAGGCCAGCAGCAGGCAGATGCCGCCGACTACTCCCGGGAAAATCAGGCCGGGATTGAATATCTCCGCCATGATACCCAGCGTGGCGATGCTCAGGAGAATGTAGGCGATATTGGGATCGGCGATGGCGTAGAGGAAACTCTCGATGGCTGTCATCGGGAAATCGGCGATGGTTGCGTTGCTGGTTTCTATAGTAACAACCTCGCCGTCGAGCATGGTTACCTGCCAGCCGTCCAGCTGGGTAATCAGCGTGTCCAGGTCGGATGCAATCATATCGATAACATTCAGTTCCAGAGCCTCGCGTTCCGTCGCCGAGACGCTTTCCCTTACCGCTCTCTCTGCCCATTCCACATTGCGGCCGTGGCCCTCGGCAATAGACCTTATATAGGCGGCTGCATCGTTGAGGACCTTCTCCTCCATCGTTTCGGACATCGCCGACTCGCCGTCCTCGCCGACGGCTACGGGATGGGCTGCCCCGATGGCGGTGTTGGGTGCCATCACTGCCACATGAGCGGCCATGGTAATGAACACTCCCGCTGACGCTGCTCTGGCTCCCGAAGGTGATACGAAGACCACTACCGGTACCTCGGAGTTGACCATATGCTGGATGATGTCCCGCATGGCTGTGTCGAGACCACCCGGCGTATCGAGCTGGATGATAACGGCTTCCGCGCCTCTTTCTTCGGCGTCTTCGATACCGCGTTCGACGTAGTCGATAAGCACGGGGTTGATGGTGCCTTTTATCGTCAGCACCGTTATGCTCTTACCCTGCGCCTGCGCTCCCGTGGCGATGGACAATGCCAGCAGTACAAGCACGAAGAGCAATAATATTCTTCTGATTTTAATCATGGCAAAATCCTGCAAAATTCATCTTACTATAATTGTATAACAGTTTCAATTTAATTGTAACTGCGGATATATAACTGTCTGTTAAAAGTACGTTATGTGTTGTGGTGAATGGGGACGCTTCACAATAATCTTTCCTTTGCCTGGATTCATATTGTCACTTGCTTTAGGTTAGGGTCTTTGTTATGTGTAGTATCACAGTAGTGATTTTGATATTATTCACGGTAGAAGTCTGTCTGATTGACTGACTGGAATTATGATTCTTAAACGCTGCTCCGAGAATTCCCCGGTTATTTTTTAGCTGTTATTACTATTTCGTCAAATAGCCGGTGTACTTTTTCTCCGTTAACAGTTTTTGGTGGAATAATGTAATCCAACAAACGGAATAATTTCGCTGATTTTGGTGTCTTGGTCTCGGCAGATTGATACAGAACCTGCTTTTCATCCCGCGAACCGACAACAGAACGGTATAATTTAGATGAAATGATAGATGCCAGTATGCCGAAATAGACTCGTTGCTTTATACTAATGATAGTAAATCCGGCTTCCTCTAAATGGCTTTTCAGCCCTTTTATTTCCCAGGCTAGGCGGTGGTCAGCATCGAAAATAAGCAGTTGGTATTGCTCACCGAATATACCGTGTATTGTGCTTAGATTCGGGACTATGGCGTAGAAAATCCCTTCCCGTTTTAGCTGATTGTAGACGTTCTTTAAAAAGTCACCTGAATTATCAATGTGTTCCAGAACGTGAATAGCGGATACAAGGTCATATTGACCGCTTGCTGGCAGGTTACTTATATATGTGCCAGGCCCATGGCTTGATGCGTATTCGAGGCAAACCGGTGATGGATCATACCCGGTAGCGTTATAACCCGAAGAGGCCAGAGCAGACACAAGAGATCCCCCACCACACCCGATATCGAGTGTGTAGGAACCTTTGGGAATCATTCGTCGTATATCAGCCAGATTCTTCCTTACTCTTGCTCTGGCGGTTAGATTGGTAGCATTCTCACGAGCCCAATCCGGCGTGTATTTCACCGGGTAAGGTTCGTCCTTGAACCTACGCATACCCTCCGGACTGGGCTTCCAATTATCTATTCTACTCATTCTCTTCTAGGTTTTTTGATTATAGTACCAATAGATCGAATAAAACAAGCTTGATTTAGGCAGAGTAAAAACTGATCTATTACCCATTTTGTTAACAGCATATCTCTAATAACTTTTAATGGGATTTATTATCAGTCATTTTTCTTGAATTCGACTAGACTCGTGTGTGTAATTAGTGTAAATTATTATAGTATTTACGTAATTATAAAAAGGTAGCTTTATGAAGCCGCAGCGATGTAAAGGCATGCGAGACCTCCTTCCCGCCGAAATGGCGGTGTTCCGTCTCATCATGGGAATATGCCGCCAGTGCTTTCTCAAATGGGGCTATCAGGAGGTCAGGACGCCGGTAATTGAATATCTCCACCTGTTTACCTCGGCAGGGACACTCACTCCCGCCATGCTGGGAAAGGTGTACTCTTTCCTTGATTGGGACGGCTGGAGCGGTGAGAGGGTGGTATTGCGGCCTGACGGTACCATTCCGGTAGCGCGTCTTTATACCGAGAACATGGAGAAACAGGGACTTGCCAGGCTGTTTTATTCTGCCAACACTTTCATGTTTGAGGAGGAAGGAGGGCGGCCGCGAGAAAGGTGGCAGTCTGGTGCCGAGCTTATCGGGTCTGAATCCGGGGCGGCGGATTTAGAGTTGATAGCACTGTCTCTGGAGATACTGGAAAAGCTCGGGGTAGAGGACGTTGAGCTCAGGCTTTCCCACGCCGGGATAATTAAAATATTAGTGGATAAGTTGGGACTTAATGCCGGTGAAGTAAGTGAGTCGCTGGCTGAAATCGACCGCGATAGTCCCCTGTACGAGGAGATTTTAAAGCCTTTACTGGATTTAGAGGGTAAATCCTCTGGTTTCCTGAAAAAACGCAGGGCTTTACTCCTGGAGAGCATGCCCGATATCGCTATCTGCCTCGATGATTTCCTGCAGGCTCTGGAGCTGCTCGATTCGCTGGGATTCCCCTATCGGGTTGATATCGTCTCCGGGGCGGGTTTTGAGTACTACACGGGCATGATATTCCAGCTTTATCAAAACGGTGAGAAAATAGGTGGTGGCGGCCGCTATGACGCTTTGATAACGTCCATGGGCGGTGGTAACATACCCGCTTGTGGTTTTGCCCTTTACTGCGACCGCTTGCTGAAGCTGGTGAAACCGGATTTACTCAGGTCCCCGGAGTCGCCGGCTATACTCGTGCGTCCCCGGCAGGGTAGTAAGGAATCAATCAAAGCTGCCTATGGACTTGCCGCCAGCCTGCGCGGGGTCGGATATATCGTCGAGATAGACCTCGGCGGACGCAGGAAGAAAAAATACCGGTGGGTGATAAAAATCAGGGGCAAGGAAGCGCTGGAGGTTCGCGATAATACCAGGTCTATTAAGTATGAATTCGCCAGTTCTGCCGACTTTCTCAAGCTTCTGGAGGCGGATAGTGATGATTAAGCTTGCCCTGCCTAAAGGGCGTCTCCTAAGAAAAACGGCGTCACTGCTCCAGAAAGCCGACTGGCGTCTCGACGAATATCACTCCGATATGGGGTTCTACCGCCCCTGCTCCGAGAAATATACGGACGTGCGTATCAGGGTCTTTCACGAGAAGGATATCCCCATCCAGATAGCCACGGGTAACTATGAACTCGGTATCTGCTGCCTGGATTGGATTGAGGAGCTGATGGCTAAGCATCCCCGCAGCGGACTGGTTAAGGTAAAAGACCTCATGTACGGTGACGGGTGCCTTTATATAGCATCGGCTTTGCCGATGTCAGGTAATGCCCATCGTTACTCTCCGGTGCGTATTGTCGGTGAATATCCCAACCTGGCGGAGGCCTATGCCCTAAGAAACCGTTTCAGCCGCTTCAGCATATTTCCCCTCTGGGGTGCTGCGGAAGTCTATCCTCCGGAGAATGCCGATATGGTCCTGCTTTCGGCTCGGAGCGAGGATGAACTGGCTCAGGCTGGCATGGTCCCGCTGAGTTGCGAGCTTGAGTTTAGCGCCTACCTTATCGCCAACCGGGACAGCCTCGAATCGAAAAAGCTGGATAAGGTTATCAACTCACTTATTGAGGTCCTGCCGGAGGCGCGTGACATAAAGCTGGCCGTAAAAGCCGGACCGGATAAGGTTCCGCTGCGTGCTTCTAGTTCTGCCGGTTCTCGTAAAGATCTGGTGCGCTTGGCTTTGCCCGACGGGCACCAGCAGCCTCCGACTATAGAATTTCTGAATAAAGCCGGTATTCGCCTTGATGATTACCCCTCGGCCATGAACAATCGCCGACCGGAGATAAACATCGACGGCGTACTGGTGAAAGTAATCCGTCCCCAGGACATGCCCCTCCAGGTGGCTAACGGTAACTTCGATCTTGCCATTACCGGTCGTGACTGGCTCACGGAGCACCTCTGCCAGTTTCCTTCCAGTCCGGTCCGGGAGCTTCTCGACCTTCAGTTCAGTCGGGTCAGGCTGGTGGCAGTGGTCAGCCGCGAGCTTGCTGTTGAGGATACTGGTGGACTCAGCCGCTATCTCTCCGGCAACGGGAGTTCCCTACGCGTGGCGTCGGAATACGTCAATCTGGCCGACAGATATGCCCGTGAGAACCACCTCGGGCACTACCGTATCATACCCACCTGGGGCGCCACCGAAGCCTTCCTGCCCGATGATGCTGACCTGCTCATTGAAAACACCGAGACGGGTAGGACTATCGCCCGGCATAATTTGAAAATTATCGATACGCTTTTCGTGTCTACCGCCTGCCTTATCGGCAATAAAGCGGTCACGTACAGGTCGGCTAAGGGCAAGCGGATTAAATCATTGGTTGAAAGAATGCGCCAGGTGGTCGGGGATAATTAGATGAGAATCGTTGAAGGATATCAACCGGTCAAGGAGTTGCTTTCAAGGCAGGTATCGCGGCAGGGCTTCGGCGGTGACGATAAAGAGCGCGTCGTCAGGGATATAATCGCTGCGGTACGTGAAAGGGGCGATAACGTCCTGATTGAGTTCACAGAAAAGTTCGACGGCGTTAAGCTGACTTCTCTTGAGGTGGATAAGAAAGAGATAAAGCGTGCTGCCCGCGAGGTGGATGCCGAGCTTCTTACCGCCCTTAAGCTGGCATCTGAACGCATCTCTGATTTTCACAAGGTCCAGAAGGACGCCCTCGTTCGCGATAGCACCCGGCAAAATCTGGGCTGGATGATGCGTCCCCTCGACCGCGTTGGCGTGCATGCCCCCGGCTTTACCGCCCCGCTGCCTTCGTCCGTTCTCATGACGGCTATCCCGGCCAGGGTGGCCGGGGTAAAAGAGATAATTCTGGTAACGCCTCCGGACAGGTCGGGTAAAATTTCTCCGGTAACGCTGGCGGCGGCTGAAATCGCCGGCATCGACCGCGTCTTCTCTGTCGGTGGTGCCCAGGCGATCGCAGCCTTGGCTTTCGGGACGGAGTCCGTGCCCGCCGTGGACAAAATCTGCGGGCCAGGGAATATCTACGTCTTTCTGGCGAAGAAGCTGCTCTACGGTGTTGCTGGTATCGACGGACTCTACGGACCGAGCGAGGTGATTATTATCGCCGACGATACCGCCAGCGCTGAGTACTGTGCCGCCGACCTTCTGGCGCAGGCGGAGCACGACG
>SMTZ1_10009759_pt1 | contig 13951 bp, 17 predicted proteins | sample DeeMarSWOR136_30_FD_25667 | JGI IMG/M metagenome (IMG submission 25667) | reverse complement strand
TCACCAAGCCCGAAGACGGCTTCAATAATAATCGTGCTCTGGTCGCTGGTCACTGGTTCGAGGGTGAACATAACCCCGGAGGCTTCCGATTGCACCATCTTCTGCACGGGCACGGCAATATGTACTTTAAAGTGGTCGAAGCCGTGCTGCTCCCGATAGAAAATGGCCCGTGGTTCAAAGAGGGATGCCCAGCAACCCTGGACCGCAGTTACTACCTCTTTCTCGCCTTCGACATTGAGGAAGGTGCTTTGCTGGCCGGCAAAAGAGGCTTCGGGCAGGTCTTCGGCGGTGGCTGAGGAACGGACGGCGACCAGTCCCTTGCCCATTTTGCGATAGGCTTCTTTAATCTCGGTGGCTAGCTCCGCTGGCATCGGTGCATCCAGAATTACCTGTTTGATCTCACCGGCCGTCTGCTGGAGCTTTTTACTGTCATTGGCATCTAGCGGCTTTAAGAGTTGCCTGATTTTATCGGTAATTTTGGTACGGTTGAGAAAATTGACGTAGGCGTTAGCGGTGACAATGAAGCCAGGGGGTACCGGAATATTTGCCCGGGACATCTCGCCTAAATTGGCGCCTTTCCCGCCAACACGGGGCACATCGTCTTTGGTGACCTCATTGAACCAGACGATAGCCTTTTGACCCTTGTTCACAATGGGGCCTCCTTTCCCAAACGAGGTCAAAATTTATACCTGTATTATACCATATAGGTCTGTTGGCAAGTAGTCAATCAGCAAATTATCTGGTTGACAGTAGCCGTAGTTTAGAGTAAAATTGGCTACGAGTGGGGGGTTGGCGATATGATAGAGATGACGATTGAGAGTATTCGAGTCAGCCTGATGAATTACCAGCGGGTAGTCCTCCTGAAGGAGAAAACTGATGAAGGGGAAGATGAGAACGCGCCCAAGCGCTATCTACCCATCTGGATTGGTCCGGCTGAGGCAGATGCCATTGCGGTCAAGCTTCAGGGCGTCACTGTGCCGCGCCCCCTGACCCACGATTTGCTCGGCTTAATCATCGGTACCCTGGGGGCCAGCATTGATTCTATCATTGTTAATGACCTCAAAAATGATACTTTCTACGCCAAGATTATTTTAAATACCGAGGGAGAGCAGACTGAGATTGACTCCCGTCCCAGTGATGCCCTGGCGCTGGCGGTAAGGCTGGAAGCACCCATATATGCTGATGAGTCAGTTTTAGATAGGGCCGGCATCCTGCTGGATAAAGAAACGGGCAAGCCGATTATGGATGAAGCGGAAACGCCTGAAGGCAAAGGCAAAGGCAAAGCGGTTAGCGAAGAAGAGATGAGAAGGATGTCGGCTTTCTATGACTTTATTAACACCCTTGACCTAGAGGACTTTGATAAGCGTAAATCTTAGCGCTTTTGGCTCAGGAGTGCGAGTGCTCTGAAGCGATATCGGTATGGCAAGATTACTCATTAGTCCCAATTATGAGTTAAAATAAAACCCTAGAGTGAATAATTCTAGGGTTTTTAGTAACTGAAGGGGCGGGCATGGATACGTGGGCTGCGGCACTCAGGCTGGCCGGTGTTGGTTTTTTTATTGGCAGTTCAATTTTACTGGGGATATTTACCGGTCACTGGCTGGATGGAAAGCTGAATACGGCGCCGATTCTGGTAATCGTTGGTTTATTTTTGGGGTTAGCGGTCGCCTTTTATGGCGTGTATCACATGCTGCTACCTCTAGTTAGTGGTGACCAGAACAAGGAGAATAGCTAGTGCCTAAAAACGGCCGGCTGGTGGGGAAAATCCCCGTTCTGGCGGTAGTTACGGTTGGCTTCCTTGCCCTCTTTGCTATCGGCTTTGCCAGTGGTCCTCTGGGCAAGAGTATGCTCGGTGACCTGGGGCTGCCCGCCTGGCTGAGTGTTACCCGCCCTTCCCCTCAACTCCCCCCGGAGACGGCTTTCATCCTGTTTGGCTTCCCGATTACCAATAGTGTTATCGCCTCTTGGTTTACCATTATTTTCCTGGTTGGCTTTTCCTATGCCGTTAGCCGGCGGATGAAGATTATACCCAACCGGCTGCAGAGTGCCTTTGAGTTTATGCTGGGCAGTCTTTATGACTTCTGTAAGGGGGTGGCGGGTGAGGAGAACGGGCGCCGCTTCTTCCCGGTGGTGGCGACCATCTTTCTCTTTGTTGCCTTTAATGCCTGGCTGAGCCTGATTCCCGGCTTCGGTTCGATAGAAATCATTAACCCGGAGGGCCATCACGTACACTTACTGAGAGGCGCCAATACCGATATTAATATGCCCCTCGCCCTGGCACTCATGTCCTTTGTCTTTGTGGAGTATTTCGGCTTGAGGACACTGGGTTTTCGTTATCTGGGGAAGTTTTTTAATGTCAGCCAATTCGGGCAGGGTATGCGTGAGCTATTACGGGGCAAGCCTCAAGACGGGCTGGGCAAGTTGTTCACCGGAGCGATTGATATCTTTGTGGGCATGCTGGAGACGCTGAGCGAGTTTATCCGCATTGTCAGCTTCACCTTCCGTCTCTTTGGTAATATGACGGCGGGGGAAATCCTGCTGCTGATAGCTATGTTTCTTGTGCCCTGGATATTTGCCTTGCCTTTTTATGGGCTTGAGCTGCTGGTCGGCTTTGTGCAGGCCCTTATCTTTGGCGGGCTGACTCTGGTGTTTCTCACTGTTGCCACCGTGCATCACGAGCCGGAGGCAGCTTGACATAAACCGAATTAAAGCAAATGTTTTAGTCTAAAGGGGGTAAAGAATGGAACCAGAAGTAATGAAGATGCTGGCAGTGGGGATAGCGGCTGGGCTGGGTATGCTGGGTCCGGCGCTGGCTATCGGGCTTATTGGCTACTCTGCCCTGCAGGGGATAGCCCGTAATCCCGAGGCGAGGGGACCGATTATGACCAATATGATTCTGGTTACCGCCTTCGCTGAGGCTATCGGCATCTATGTCCTGATTATAGCCATTATTCTGGCGATGATTGTGTAGCGATTATAAGGGGGTTATTATGGGAGAAGAAGGTATACCTCTGTCTATAAGTATTATCATTTCCGCCTCAGTCCTGGGGGCAACGTTTGTCAGTGGGATGGTGCTTCTGGCGATACTTTTCGGCTAAGCACACCCTGGAAATTTAGAGGGCCTGAACCGTAGGAGGAAAAATGGAAGGTCTAGCCGGGCTGGGCATAAATCTGCCCACACTGGTGGCGCAAATTGTAAACTTTATCATTCTGTTCGGTCTTCTCTATCTGGTTGCCTACAAGCCGATTATGCGCATGCTTGATGAGCGCTCGCGCCGGGTGAAGGAGAGCATGGAACAGACCGAGTATATCAAGGAGCAGGCGGAGCGAGCCGAGGACGAGGCCAAGAAGCGGATTGAGCAGGCGGGTAAGGAGGGGGAAAAGGTAATCGCCCAGGCCGCCAAAGCCGGTGAAGATCTCAGGCAGAAGGCAGAGCAGCAGGCGAAGGGGGACGCCGAAGCCCTCGTCGCCAGGGCGCGCAGTGAAATCCAGCGGGAACGAAATGACGCCGTTGATGAACTGCGCCGGGAGTTTGCTGACCTGACCATAAAAGCCGCCGAGAAGGTCATTGATCGTTCCCTGGATAAGAAAGCCCACCGCGAGCTTATTGATGAAGTGCTGAAAGAGGGCAAAACCCTGAAGAAGAAATAGTTTATCGGGGAGGGGAGATTGGCGAGAGGAATACGGGCCAAGCGTTATGCCCAAGCCGTTTTTGAGATTGCGCTAGAGAGAAACGAATTGGACCAGTGGCAGTCTGAGCTGGCCAAGCTTGCCCGACTGGTTGAGGATGCCGCGCTGATTACCGCGCTGGAAAGCCCCCAGTTCCCCTTTAAGGAGAAGGCTAAACTGCTTACCGCGGCGGCGGGCGAGCTAAATCCCCTGGTGCTGAATCTAGCCTATCTCCTGATGAGCCGGGGCAGGCTGGACATAATTGGTGAGATTGCCAGTGAGTATCAGAAGCTGGTGGATAGCCACCGTGGTATAGAGCGGGCTGAGGTTACTACGGCTATTCCGCTGGATAAGGAAGATAAGCAGAAGTTGACCAGACACCTTGAGGCGATGGTGGGTAAGAAGGTGGTGCTTGAGCCCGAGGTTGATTCGAGGGCGGTGGGTGGTTTTGTCGCCCGAATTGGCGGCAAGTTGCTTGACGGTAGCACCCGTAGCAAACTAGCGGCCTTAAAGCGAGAGTTGAGTGGGACAAGAAGGTAGCCGGCGAAGCTAGCAAGGAGGCAAGTGCGGTGACCATTAGAGGACAGGATATCACTTCGGTTATCAAAAAGCAGATTGAGCAGTTTGGCATGGCGGTAACCATGGTGGAGGTGGGCAGCGTGGTTGAGATTGGCGATGGTATCGCCCGCATTCACGGGCTGTCCGGGGCTAAGTATAACGAGCTACTGCAATTTCCCAATGATGTTATGGGCATCGCCCTGAACCTGGAGGAGGAGGGGGTGGCCGCCGTTGTCCTGGGCGACTACACCAAGATCAGGGAGGGAGACGAGGTACGCTGTACCGGCCGCATCGCCGAGGTGCCGGTTGGTGAGCCACTCATCGGTCGGGTAGTTGATGCTCTGGGGAAGCCGGTGGATGGCAAGGGGGCGATAAAGGCGAAAAAGAGCCTGCCCATAGAGCGGATTGCGCCAAATGTCGCCGTGCGCAAAAAAGTTGATACCCCGGTGCAGACCGGGATTAAGGCCATAGATAGCATGATTCCCATCGGTCGGGGGCAGCGGGAACTGATTATTGGTGACCGCTCCACTGGCAAGACGGCGATTGCCCTTGATGCCATCATCAATCAGAAGGGTGGGGATTTAGTCTGCATCTATGTTGCCATTGGCCAAAAAGTGTCCAAGGTAGCCCGCGTGGTGGCTACCCTAGAAGAATACGGGGCGCTGGAGCATACCATCGTGGTGGTGGCCAATGCCTCTGATTCGGTTGCCCTGCAGTATCTGGCTCCCTATGCCGGTTGCGCCATGGGTGAGGAGTTTATGGAACAGGGTAAAGACGCCCTGGTTATCTATGATGACCTTTCCAAGCATGCCTGGGCATACCGGCAGCTGTCACTGCTGTTACACCGTCCGCCGGGGCGGGAGGCTTATCCCGGTGATGTTTTCTATCTGCACAGCCGTCTTCTGGAGAGGGCAGCCAAGTATGCCCCGGAACGGGGGGGCGGTTCGCTTACCGCTTTGCCTATCATTGAAACCCAGGCGGGTGATGTCTCCGCCTATATCCCGACCAATGTTATCTCCATTACCGATGGTCAGATTTATCTGGAAACAGACCTGTTCAATGCCGGTCAGAGGCCGGCCTTGAACGTTGGTATATCCGTATCCCGGGTGGGCAGTAGCGCCCAGATTAAAGCGATGAAGCAGGTAGCCGCTAAGCTCAGGCTGGAGCTTTCTCAATATCGGGAGCTGGCTGCCTTTGCCCAGTTCGGCACGGCTGAGCTGGACAAGACTACCCGAGCCCAGCTGGAGCGTGGTCAGCGTATTACCGAGGTGCTGAAGCAGCTCCAGTATGAGCCGATGCCGGTGGAAAAGCAGGTTATAATTCTCTATGCCGTGATTAACGGTTATCTGGACGATATCGCGGTGGATAAGGTGGCTTTGTTTGAGTCTAAATTCCACGAATTTATGGCCGAAAAGCACGCCGAGATAGCCCAGAAAATTGCTGAGGAAAAAGAGATTACCGATAAGACTGAAGAAGCGCTCAAGAAAGCCATTGAGCAGTTTAAGAAGAGCTTTGCTGAGTGAGGTTGAAGTTTGGCTAACATTCGCCTAATTCGCCGCCGTATTCGCGGCGTCCAGAGCACCGCCAAGATTACCCGGGCGATGGAGATGATTGCCACCCTGAAGATGAGGCGAGCCCAGGAGCGTGGTCTGGCGGGGCGCCCCTATGCCGAGAAGATACGGCAGGTAATCAGTGACCTGGCCGCTTTGCCCCAGGAAGAGGGGGTATTGCACCCCCTGTTGCAGCGCCGGGAAGTAAATAAAATAGCCATTGTGCATGTCACCCCTGACCGCGGTCTGTGCGGGGGACTTAATGCCAATATAAATCGGAAAACGGCCGGCTTTATTTTGGAGCAGAAGATGCCGGTCAGTATTATTACCGTGGGGCGCAAGGGGTGGGATTTTATGCGCCGCCACGGGCAGGAGATTTACGCCGAGTTCAGTCAAATCGGTGACTGGCCCAGCCTGCTTGATACCCTGCCCATCTCCCATATCATTATTGAGGAGTATCAGAAAGAGACCATTGACCTGGTCTATTTAGCCTATACCCAGTTTGTGTCCACCATGACCCAGAAGGCAGTTCTGCAGCCATTACTCCCCGTCGAACCGGAGGCGGTACTCACCGGGGGGAATGTGGACTACATATATGAACCAGGCTCCAGTGAGGTGCTGGATGAGCTACTGCCGCGCTTTGTTGAGATGCAGGTATATCACGCTATTCTGGAGGCTATTGCCAGTGAGCAATCAGCCCGGATGGTGGCGATGCGTAATGCCACCGACAACGCCACCGATCTGGTTCAGGATTTAACCTTGGCCTATAATAAAGCCCGCCAGGAGGCAATCACCAAAGAAATTCTGGACATTGCCGGCGGGGCGGCGGCTTTGGCTTAGTAAAGGAGGCTTATCGTGGCAAAGGGTAAAGTAGCCCAGGTAATCGGTACCGTAGTTGATATCGAGTTCCCTCCCGATAAACTGCCGGAGCTATTTAATGCTATTGAAATCCCGGTGGACGGTGGCAAGATTGTGCTTGAAGCACAGGAGCACATCGGCAATAACTGGGTAAGGTGCCTGTCACTGGCCCCCACTGATGGACTGCAGCGGGGGGCTGAAGCCGTTGATACCGGGGCACCCCTGTCCGTTCCGGTAGGCCGGGCGACTCTGGGACGGCTGTTTAATGTGGCCGGGGAGCCTCTAGATGACCTGGGCGAGGTCAAAGCCAAGGAACACTGGCCAATCCATCGTACTCCGCCTTCTTTTGAGGAGCAGGAGACGACCACTGAGATGCTGGAGACGGGGCTTAAGGTCATTGACCTGATTACCCCCTTTATCAAGGGCGGTAAGGTAGGCGCCTATGGTGGGGCAGGGGTGGGCAAGACGGTTATTATTATGGAGCTTATCCGCAATATTGCCACGGAACACGGTGGCTTTTCCGTTTTCGCCGGTATCGGGGAGAGGTCTCGTGAGGGAAACGACCTGTGGTATGAGATGAAGGAATCGGGCGTAATTGATAAGACCGTCCTTGTTTTCGGTCAGATGAATGAGCCTCCCGGTGTCCGCCTGCGTATCGGCTTGACCGGGCTGACGATGGCGGAGTATTTCCGTGATGTTGAAGGGCAGGATGTGCTGCTCTTTATTGACAATATCTATCGCTACACCCTGGCCGGTATGGAGGTGTCTGCTTTACTGGGGCGCATGCCCTCGGCAGTGGGCTATCAGCCGACGCTGGCTACCGAGGTTGGGGAGCTGGAAGAGAGGATTACCTCAACCAAGAAGGGCTCAATCACCTCTTTCCAAGCCATCTATGTGCCGGCTGATGACTATACCGACCCCGGGGTAGCCACCACCTTCGGTCATCTCGATGCCGTTATCGCTCTGGAGAGAGCGCTTACTGAGCAGGGCTTGTACCCGGCGGTTGACCCCCTATCCTCGACCTCCCGCATACTCGACCCCCGTTTTGTGGGCGAAGAGCACTATCAGGTAGCCCGTGGTGTGCAGAAGGTGCTGCAGCGCTATAAAGACCTGCAGGATATCATCGCCATATTAGGCATTGAGGAGCTGAGTGATGAGGACAAGCTTACCGTAGCCCGGGCGCGCCGTATCCAGCGCTTCTTATCGCAACCGATGTTTGTTACCGAGGTTTTCACCGGTAGGAAAGGCAAGTATGTGTCTATAAAAGAGACGGTGCGTGGCTTTAAGGAAATTCTGGAAGGCAAGCATGATAGCCTGCCCGAGCAGGCATTCTATATGGTGGGTACCATTGATGAGGTGGTAGAGGCGGCCAAAGCCCAGGAGAAAGAGCCAGCCGAAGGTGAAGAGAAAGAAGCTGAGCCCGCCAAAGGCGAAGAGAAAGCGGCCGAGGTAAAGCCAGCCGAAGGCGAAGAGAAAAAGACAGAGACAGAGCCAGCCGAAGGTCAAGAGGAAGATGATAAAGCTTGATATTGTTACCGCGGAACGGGTCGTCTTTTCGGAAGACGTAGATGTGGTGCTTGCCCCCGGTGTTGAGGGTCAGCTGGGGGTACTACCCCACCACGCCCCGCTGATGACCATACTGGAGCCGGGGGAACTGCTGGTCAGAAAGGGTGGGGAGGAGTTCTTTATGGCGGTATCGGGTGGCTTCCTTGAGGTGCGCCCCGACCGGATAATCGTCCTGGCGGATACTGCAGAGAGAGCCGAGGAAATTGATATTGCTCGAGCCGAAGAAGCCAAACAGCGGGCGAAGCAGTTGCTTGAAGAGGGTATCCCCGATGCAGACAGAGCGCGGGCCGAAGCGGCACTACGGCGTGCCCTGGTTCGTCTCGGTGCGGTGGAGAGGATAAGGCGGCGACGAAGGAGACCGGGAACCTAGCTCACCTCTTTTAACTCAGCAGCCCTTCAATAGGCTCAATAACAATACGCCCCTTGTCAAGCTCAATGGATTTTATGACATCCCCGATGGCTGGAATCAGAATCTCACCCTTGTTGCCCTGGACGATATAGATGTCATTGCTCGGCGCGGTCAGAATCTCGGTCACTGTGCCCAGTAGCTCTCCCTGAGCAGTCCACACTTCCAGACCGATAAGCTGGAAATGGTAATATTGCCCTTCGGGTAGGGATTTAAGCTGGCTATGGTGTATTTCGACCGATTGCCCCTTCAGGCCCTGGGTGGCGGCAACGCTGTCAACCGCGTTGAGCTTGATAATAGCGTTTCCCTTCTGCCATTCAACCTGGGCAATCGTCATCGGTTGCCGGTTGATATACACGGTGGAGGATGGGGCGAAGCGCTCGGGGAAATCGGTGAGTACTTTTACCTTTAACTTACCTTGGTTGCCCCACGGAGCTTGGACTTGACCGATAGTGATAAATTCCAGTTCGGGCAATTTCATCCTTGGTGTGGGAAGTTAGATGATTTAGATGATTTCGAGATTAACTCTGGTACCGGCTTTAGCTGCTTTTACCCGGAGCAGGGTGCGCATAGCTTGGGCTACCCGTCCTTGCCGGCCAATAATTCTCCCTTTGTCCTCGTCGTTAACCTGCAGCTTCAACGTTAGGCCATTCTCGGTCTCTTCTTCGGTGATGACGACATCATCAGGCACGTTGACGATTGATTTGGCGATGTATTCCACTAGTTCTTTCATGACTTCTCCTTAAGTGTTTTGGATTTTGGGATAATGCCAACCGTCGGTCAGGGGATCGTAGTGTCCAATAGTGGCGATGAAGGCTCCGTCACGGGGTGAGCGACTATCCGCTACCACCAATCGATAGCTCGGCTTTCTTTTGCTACCTACTCGGCGCAGTCTAATTTTTACCATGTGTAACTAGTCCAGTTTGTTGACATTATGCCTGATTAGGGCTTGACTGTCAATAGCGGCTTAAGCTTGCGCCGTGTTTAATTTGCCTTGCCGCCGGACATCCTGACGTTATTGCCAGAAATCGCTATTGTGACTATAATCGGGGGGTGGAGGTTAAAAAACTACACGATTGGCAGGTTAGCCCCGCCGAGGCGCAGGATATACAGCACCGGTTGGCTAGAGAGGTGTCCAGAATAAGCGAGGTCACCAGCCCCCATTTTATTGCCGGGGTGGATATATCTGTGCCCAGAGAGCGCGGGGTAGCCACCGGGGCGGTGGTTGTCCTGAGCTATCCTGAGCTGAAATTAATCGAAACCAGGGTGGTCAGCGGCCAGCTTGAGTTCCCCTATGTTCCCGGTCTTTTGTCCTTCCGGGAAGCACCGTTGACCCTGGCGGCTTGCGGCGAGCTTTCGGTTACCCCTGACCTTATCCTGGTTGACGGTCAGGGGATTGCCCACCCGCGCCGGCTGGGACTTGCCTCCCACCTGGGGCTCTTTCTGGATAAGCCGACTATTGGTTGCGCCAAGTCGCCGCTTTGTGGTAGTTGTGAGATACCCGGAGAAGAGCCGGGCAGCTATACCGAAATAGTCGACCGGGGGGAGGTTATCGGGGCAACCCTGCGCACCAAACCGGGGGTAAAGCCGGTCTATGTTTCCATCGGTCACAGGATTGACCTGGAGACCGCCATCCAGTGGGTGCTGAATTGCTGCCGTGGTCATCGCCTGCCCGAGCCCGCCCGGCTGGCTCATCTCGCCGCCGGGGGAAGTCTAGAGGAGGGAAAGAAGGCCACTACGCCCGAGGCAGGCTATCAAGAAAGGCTTTTAACCTGAAAGAATTTAGAGGTCGTTTAGCAACCTATCCCCCTGTTGTAGGTAAGAGAGGGGCAAAGCCCCTCTCTAAAATCACTTTACCCTCTCCTTGGGTAGGAGAGGGGGGACTAGGGGGGAGGTCAATGCGGAGGGAGAAATGCAGGAGTTAAAGGACAGGCTGAAGGAATTACAGGCCAGAGTTTCCATGGCGCTGGTGCATCTTTGATGTTGCCGCTAAAGAGAAAGAGATTGCCAGCCTGGAAAAGCGGTCGGCGCACCCCGATTTCTGGCGGGACTCTGCTAGAGCGCAGGGTGTTATGCGCCAGCTAGCGGAACTGAAAAAAGTAGTGCAGCCCTGGCGGGAGCTGGAGAAGAAGCTGGCTGATATGGCTGAATTAACCTCACTGGTTGAAGAAGATGCCGCACTTGGTGAGGAGATTTGTGCTGAAATAGAAACGGCTGCCTCCCGCCTTGATGAGCTGGAAATCGGGACGGCTTTCCGCGGTGAGTACGACGCCCGTAATGCTATCCTGGCGATTCATGCCGGTGCCGGCGGCACCGAGTCCCAGGACTGGGCCGAAATTTTGCTTCGCATGTACCTGCGCTGGGCGGAGCGCCGCGGTTATCAGGCGGAGACTCTGGATGTCTCCCCGGGTGAGGAAGCCGGGGTAAAGAGTGCCACCGTGGGTATTGATGGGGAGCATGCCTTTGGCTACCTCAAATCGGAGCACGGCGTTCACCGTCTGGTGCGCCTCTCTCCCTTTGATGCTGACCATGCCCGGCATACTTCGTTTGCCCTAGTTGAGGTTATGCCGGAAGCCGAGGCCGATGTTGATGTTGAGATCGGCCCCGATGATTTAAAGGTTGACGTTTTCCGGTCAAGCGGACCGGGAGGACAGCATATGCAGAAGACGAGCAGTGCCGTCAGATTGACCCACCTACCCACCGGGCTGTCGGTCACCTGCCAGAGCGAGCGCTCTCAGTATCAAAACAAGGAGATTGCCTTGCGGATACTGCGCGCCCGGATACTGGAAGTGGAACTGGAGAAAAAGGCACAGGAGAGGACCAAACTCAAGGGGGAGCGCATTGAGGCGGGGTGGGGAAATCAGATTAGGAGCTATGTCCTCCATCCCTATAAGATGGTAAAGGACCACCGTACTGGCTACGAGACCAGCCAGGCTGAGGCGGTGTTGGACGGTGAGATAGACGAGTTCGTCACCGCCTATCTCAGGTCTGAGTTGAGTGGGGAAGAATGATTAAAAAGAGCGGTCTTTTAGCCCTGGTTATCTGCCTGCTGGTGTTGCTGAGCCCGGTGCCGGTTCAGGCTCAGGGTGGCCCGACTATAAACCAGAGCTCAGCCCAGGTTGATTTTCCTCTCTATCTTCACTTTAATCTGTCGGCAGAAAGTGATGTCAATATTGGCGATATTCGCCTGCACTATACTGTTGACCGGACCAGTTTTGCGGAAGTAATCAGCGAGGTCTATATTGAGTTTGTGCCGGCGAATAGCGTTGAGGTCAACTGGACATTTGATTTGCGCCGCATCGGCGGAATACCCCCCGGGGCCAATATCGAGTACTGGTGGACGGTAACCGACGCTAATGCGGCTCAGGTGGAGACAGTCCCGGCTCTGGTGCAGTTTGATGACCTTCGCTATTCCTGGCAGAGCCTGACCGAGGGCATGGTGACCCTGTACTGGTACCAGGGGAAAGAGTCCTTTGCCCGTGAGATGATGGCGACGGCACAGCAGACACTGGTGCGGCTGGCGGAAGATACCGGGGCTTATCTGGAGAGGCCAGTTAATCTGTATATCTACGATAGCGCCCGTGACCTGCGGGGGGCGATGATTTTCCCCCAGGAGTGGACGGGGGGAGTCGCCTTCACCCGCTTCGGCACCATTGCCATCGGTATCTCTACCGCTCAGCTTGACTGGGGCAAAAGGGCGATTGCCCACGAACTGGCTCACCTGGTGGTCCATCAGGTGACCCTTAACCCCTATGGCGACATACCTGTCTGGCTCGATGAGGGCCTGGCGATGTATGCCGAAGGAGAGCCGGAGTCAGGGCTGCTGTCTTTTTTGAGTAAGGCGATTGCCGAAGACAGGGTGACATCGGTGCGCAGCCTGTCCAGCCCGTTTTCAGCTCATGCTCAGGAAGCGTCCATTGCCTATGCCCAGAGCTACAGTCTGGTTGAATTTCTGATTACCCGTTACGGGCAGGTAAAGATGCTTGAGCTGCTTGATACCTTTGGGCAGGGCAGTGACTATGACGATGCTCTAGAGAAAGTCTACGGTTTTGATATGGATGGTCTTAACCAGCGCTGGCTGGACTATATGGCGACGCCAGCTGGGGCGGGCAGCCAAGCCGGGCTGGAGCCAAAACCGGTTGAAGGATTCGCCGGGCTGGCGACCACCCTTATATTAGGGTTAGCGGTCGGTGCTGGGGTCTGGAGGCGAAGCTGATGAAGGACTCGTTTACCATTCACGATTTGCCCATCTCGGAGCGCCCCCGGGAGAGGCTGCAGAAATTCGGCGCCGATGCCCTGTCGGCACCGGAAATCCTGGCGCTCATTCTGGGGCGGGGTATTGCCGGGGAATCGGTGATGACCACCGCCCAGCGGCTGTTAAGCCGCTTCGGCAATCTCAAGGGGATTGCCGAAGCCTCGGTGGAGGAACTCTCCCAGGTGAGGGGCATCGGGCTGGCCAAGGCGGCTCAGATTAAGGCCGCCTTTGAGCTGGCCAGCCGTCTGGAAGGCTATGCCGAGACGGACAAAAGGCTGATAGTAAAGAAACCGGAGGATGTGGTGGTGGTGCGGGGCAGGCTCAAGGGCAGGAAGAGGGAGCACTTTCTGGCGCTTATGCTGGACTCCCGAAACCAGCTCATAAAAGTTGCCGAGGTCTCCATTGGCAGCCTGGACACCAGCATTGTTCACCCCAGAGAGGTATTTCGGGAGGCGGTCTCGGCCAGCGCCGCCTCGGTTATCTTCGCCCACAACCACCCCTCCGGCGACCCCCAGGCTTCCGAAGATGACATAATACTGACCAAAAGGCTGGCTGAGGCGGGGGAGATTATGGGCATTGATGTTCTGGACCACATCATCGTCGGTGAGAGAAGCTTCCTCAGCCTGAAGCGGGAAGGCTTGTTTTAAGGGTTAAACGATGAGGAAAATCCAGTATATATTTCTGGCTTTAATTCTGCTGTCCAGCCTGCTGCTGGGCGGCTGCCAGATTGGTGAGCCTTCACCCTCGGCTACCGAGGGCGGGACGCTCCATCTCTACGGTATTGACCCACTCACCCTTGACCCGGCCATCTCCGGTGAGACCACCTCCCACCAGTATGTCATGCAGCTCTTCAGCGGTCTGGTCTGCCTCGGTGATGACCTCCAGCCGGCGCCGGACATCGCCCGGGAGTGGGAGGTCAGCAATGGCGGGCGGACCTATACCTTCTATCTCAATAAGGATGTCAGCTTTCATGATGGGCGCCAGGTCAAAGCCCAGGACTTCAAGTATGCCTGGGAGAGGGCCTGCCACCCGGCCACCGGCTCAACCACCGCCGCTACTTATCTGGGGGATATTGTCGGCGTAACCGAG
>SMTZ1_10006892_pt1 | contig 13954 bp, 16 predicted proteins | sample DeeMarSWOR136_30_FD_25667 | JGI IMG/M metagenome (IMG submission 25667) | reverse complement strand
ATCTCACGTCCTTAACAAGCGTGAGTCCCTTCACCTTACCAGAATCGTCTCGATTAAACCTGGGCTGCACATTATGAATTTTGACAAAAACTCATTCTCGGAATACTTAAAAATCTCGAGTTTCATTCCCCTGGGAACCTGTCAAAAATAAATTTCAAACCTCAAAACCCAAATCTCAAATAAATTCAAAAAACCAAATCACAAACTCAAAAGAAAGAATCAAAAAAACATGGATTAAAATTTTTTATTGACAATGGATTTGAAATATTGTAAATTAACTCTGTAAAATTTTAAAATAACGTTGTTACCATGAAAAGTTTTGCTTAATAACGATTGAAGGGAAAAATTATGAGTGCTGAAATAAATTTTCAACAAATGGATGTCTCTGAAAAATTACGCATTATGGAATTATTATGGGATAACCTGTGTCGTACTGAATCCGATATACCATCTCCCCAATGGCATGAAAATGTGCTGATAGAAAGAGAAAACATGGTTCGGGATGGCAGCGACGAATTTATCGACTGGGATGAAGCGAAAACAGAGATGAGAAAGAAAATCTCATGAAAATTAAAATATTAAAATCAGCTCAAGGCGATTTGTTGGGAGGGTACCGATTTTATGAGCGTCAAAAAAGGGGGTTGGGAAATTACTTTTTAGATTCATTAAATTCGGATATCGAATCATTAAAAATTTATGCAGGGATTCACAGCATTCATTTTGGAAAATATCATCGCCTTCTTTCAAAACGTTTTCCTTTCGCTGTTTATTATCAAATTGAAGAAAATGAAATTAAAGTATACGCAATATTAGACTGTCGCAGGGATCCTGCCTGGATAAGGAAAAGGTTTGAACATTAATTTTTTAAGGGAAAAATATGTCAGGTAAATCGTCTGTATCTATAGTTAAATCTCTTAGTGATATTGGTGACTTTTGGGATGAGCATGATGCTACTGAATTTGGTGAACAGGTTGATACAGAATTTGAAGTTGATATTCATAGCCAGCATCGATATTGTCCAATCGATAGCACTTTCATAAAAAATATTAGACAGCTTGCTGAACAACGTGGAATTAGTGAAGTGACATTAATTAATTTATGGATTCAGGAAAAAATTTCCCAAGCCGAAACGAGCAAAAAAGTCCAAGCAGCAGTTTAGCACTACATTTATCCTTCACAAAGATATCATGTCACCCACAGGAGAACAACAGAAAATTCCTCAAACTGCGTTTGACAAAAAGCTCGCTCTAAATGAAGCCATCGAAGATATTAAAAAAAATTGGAGTTTTTACCGTAAGGAATATGAGGCGATATATTATGAGAAAAAATAATAATGAGGTTAGTTTAACGGACAAAAATTTAGATCGTCTTGCTGAATTTCTAAACCAGGAGATGAAAAAGCCAATGCTTTCTGCGCAAATACCAGATGGAGCACATCTTTTCTATGGCTCTTACAACGACCAAGCGATGACTCAAGATAACCTTCGATTAGCCAGCAAGACATTGCTCGGCATGACCCTTAGCTATGTCGAAGATGCGCCACTGGTTATGATATTTGAATCAAAAGATGGTAATCAAATGATAATCGATCTGTCGGATGAGACGGAGAAGGCTAAAATTCGATCGTTTATTGAAAATTTCCAGAAACAACGTCAGCGTGAGATTGTTAATAAAATTAATAAATTAGTTCCAGCTTAAAGGAAACCTGGGCTATATATCATAAATTTTAGGGAGAGAGATAAAATAAATTACACAGTATAGTTTTATAAGTCTTTATTTTTTATTGTCAACAAAATACGAATGGAAAAGTTATTCAGGAGGTTGGATAAAATAATATTGAAATTTCAATCCCAATTGTCTGGTAAAACGATAGATAATAAAATTAAAACGGCTCATTTATATTATCCAACCTCCTTAATCTCACTCCCTTAACAAAAAACTCAGTCTCGGAACAAGGAAAATCTCGAGCTTTATTCTCCTAGGAACCCCTCAAAAGCAAATTCCAAATCTCAAAATACAAATTCCAAATAAATTTCAATGCTTTAAATCACAAACATATTGGCTTTATCGAAAAAACAGAGATTAAAATTTTTTATTGACAATTGGTGTGAAATGTTGTAAATTAAATCTGCCAGGATTCTTGAATGGTAAAATTAACCGAGGTGAAGCTTAGCTCATAAAATAGGGATTAGTTTGAAAATATCAAGAATAATTTGGTTAGAAGATATTGTTGAAAAGCTTCATTGGAAACATAATGTCGAGGAAAATGAGATACTTGAAGTTCTTGCCAATAAGCCAAAGTTTGTACTCAAAGAGTCTGGCCATAAGCAAGGAGAAGATGTTTATGTTGCATTTGGTGCTACCGATGCAGGACGTCTTTTAAGTGTTTTTTTTGTTTATACTAAAGATCAAAGAGCAATTATTGTCTCGGCCAGAGATATGACTATAAAGGAAAGGAAAAAATATGTCAGGTAAATCATCTATATCTAAAGCTAATTCCTATAAGGAAATTGGTGCCTTTTGGGATGAGCATGATGCAACTGAATTTGGAGAACAGGTTGATGCAGAATTTGAAGTTGATATTCATAGCCAACTTCGGTACTATCCAATCAGCAACCATTTCATAAAAAATATTAGACATCTAGCTAAAGAACGTGGAATTAGCGAAGTGACATTAATTAATTTATGGATTCAGGAAAAAATTACACAAACCGATACGAGCAAAAAAGTCAAAGGGGCAGTTTAATATTAAATTTATCCTTTTGTCGCCAAAGCTCATTGTAAACACAAACCTGGATATTGGAAATAGCTAACAAAAAATAAATTTTAATAATGAAATCCTCTACACAGATTTTATTTATTGCACCTTTAGTAAAAAAAAGAACAGCAGCAGTATTTACCATTTGGAGTTTCAATCATGACATATCAAGAAGCACTTACAAAAGAAATCGAATCTTTACCACCAACATTATTGCCGGAAGTGCTTGACTTTGTTCTTTTTTTGAAGATCAAAGCACGGATGCCAGAAAATCATCTTTCTGATAAAATTAAAGAGGTGCAATTTCAACAGGAATTACAAGCCCTGTCCCAGGCGTATCGGGCAAGATTATCTAAAGAAGGAAAACTGGAACAAAATGCCGATGAAGTGATGGCGGCGCTCAAGCAGACACGAGAGGAGATTGCTGCCCATGAGTATCGCCAATGAGTGGATCGTCCTCGATACCAATATTTGGATTTTCGGGCTGCGAAATCAACCAGATGAAACAGCATGTTACCAGTTGTTGCAGCACTTAAACAAGCTGTATGTGAAAACGCCATATCAGATTTTTCTGGAATTACAAGCCAACCTTGATTCTGACGAATTGAAACGATTTTTTCTTTTGAATTATCTTTATCCGAATCGCATCGAAATTTCATAGGAAAAAGCAGATCTGGACTTAATACACAAATACCAAAAGTTTGGCTGCAAATTAGGCGATGCTGCTATTGCCTCACATCTGGAAATGATGGGTATCAAGACGCTTGTTTCTGAAAACCGTGATTTCCTTGAAAAAATTAAAGGACTTCCTTTTAGAGTTTTACATGCCGAGGATGTGTTGCGGGAGCTTGGCGTTGTCGAGTAAAACTCCTACTATCTTACGACTTGAAACCTCCAGCAGTTTTAAACTCTGCGATGGTTCACTCTAACAATTAAAATTTATTATTGACATCTTCTTAGAAATACAGTATATTTGTTCTGTAAATACAATTGAATCCCACGCAACCTTTTTATGAGGAATAAAAAATGGCTCAGCTTACTTTAGAATTACCTGATTTATATTATCGGCGATTAGAAAAAGAATCCAATCGTGTAGGAAAAGCTATTGAAAGGCTGATCTTTGAATGGATTCTGCAATTCCCAGAACCTGACGAAAGTTATGACCCAACCCAGGATCCGTTATATAATTTTGAGGGATTTGAATCCGATGCTCCCGCTGATTTATCGATAAATGCTGATAAATATCTATATGGAGAATAAGCCGAATGAAATTTACTTTCGCTGTTACTCAGGGCTGGACAGCTCTCAGCAATAAGAAAGATCAATTTCATCAACGAGCTTTAGCAACGAAGAACCGATTAATTTCTCAACATACGAAATTCATCACCAGCAACTTTGTCCTCGACGAAACTTACACGCTACTTCTTACCAGAATAGGGCATGTGGCGGCAGTTGAATTTGGTGAGATGATACGTCATACGCCATCTGTTGAAGTAATTCATGTCACTGAAAGTATTGAAGAAAAAGCCTGGCAAATATTTAAACGCTACTCTGATAAAACATTCTCTTTTACTGATTGCACCTCTTTTATCATCATGCAACAATTGGGCATAACAGATGCCTTTACCAATGATCACAACTTTGAACAAATGGGTTTTATCCTACTATTGAAAAAGATGAGTTGAGAAGTGTTAAATATTTCATGACAGAGCCGCAGCCAGTGTTCTTTTTTTCATCATATTGGACTGTCTTATTGGTACGATTTTATCTCACGTCCTTAACAAGCGTGAGTCCCTTCACCTTACCAGAATCGTCTCGATTAAACCTGGGCTGCATATCATAAATTTTAACAAAAAACTCGGTCTCGGAACAAGGAAAAATCTCTTACTTCGTTCCCCTGGGAAACGGTCAAACGTAAATTCCAAACCTCAAAACCCAATTCTCAAATAAATTCGAAATATCAAATCACAAACATTTAAGAGCGCATCGAAAAAGCTCAGATTAAAATTTTTTATTGACATTCGGTGAGAATTGTTGTAAATTAAATTTGCCAGGATTTTTAAATGAAAAAGTTGGTTAATGAATAACATTCGATATTTAAAGTAGGATTACACTGTTTATAGCAGGAGAAAAATAATGGCAACAGTCATAAAAGTTCGTTCCAACATTGATGACGTAAAGCGTGTTGAAGCTTATCTTACGAATGGACTCAAAGAGGAAGAAAAGCGGATATCGTTTGCCATCAATAAAACCGAACGCCGATTATTGGAATTCGAAAAAAAAATTAATAAAAATACGATCCAATTTCTGGAAGAATTCAAACAGGAGGGACTAATCGAAGAAACACCAGATATTTTTGATTGGTGGGCAAAATCAAAATTATTGATAGAACTCAAATCGGCGCTTAACACATTAATCTCAATAGAACTATGTCCGCAATAACGAGATACCTTGAAGATATTCGGAAGCTCTTAGATCAAACTCCGTACATCTTATCCAAATCATTGGAGTATGAGGATCGTGGAAGTATTGTACATAGCATTTGAATAAATCAATTCTGCCAATTCCCCAATTACCAATTTAACTAATTACCTCACCACCCAAGTCCCTAATCCCCCCCAACAGCGCATAAACAACAATATTCACTCCCATCCGCAGCGCCTTCAGCCGAACTGCTTCGGGATCTTTATGCACATTAGGATCAGCCCAACCGTCGGATATGTTGGTGTTGAAGGTATAATACACGACCAATCGTCCTTCATGAAAAATGCCATACGCATGAGGTGGGCCTCCATCATGCTCATGAATCTTCGGAATGCCATTATCAAAACGAAAATGGCAATGATAAATCGGGTGATTGAACGGTAATTCGACCAGGTCTTTGTCAGGAAAAACTTTCTTCATCATCGCCCGAAAATATTTATCCATGCCATAATCATCATCGGCATAGAGAAATCCGCCATTCAAGAGATATAGCCTCAATCGTTCTGCTTCTTCATCTGAAAAAGTTATTTTTCCATGACCAGTCATAAATATTATTGGATAGGAAAAAAATTCCTGATCCATAATCTCAACCTTTTTCTCATCATCTGCTGTTTGGAGCATGGTTTCCTGTCTCAAGAAATTCAACAGATTCGGAATGGCAGATGGATCGTTGTACCAATCGCCGCCGCCCTGGTATTTGAGACGAGCAATAGTAAACAGACTTTGTTCAGAGCGTTGTTGGCTGTAGGTGTTACGTGTAATTATTAGAGAAATCAATAACAACATAAAAATATTTATTTTTACAAATATCTTCATCGTTTAGAGATTATTTTTTATTAATAATGCTCAACATGAGAAATTTCTCATTTACAACTTATAGATGTTCTATATTAAACGAAATATAAAAATTAACTGTTCCTATCTAATGATTACCAAATTGTTAACAACTAAAAATAAATTAGCCCTTCAGCTAAAATCAACCAAAGAGCTAATTTAAAATAAAACTTTGTTGTTAAATTTTAGAATCTTACATTTTCATGTGGTATTAAAAATAATGCGAGTGTAATTATTGTTCCAATAATCACTAAAGATGCAAACACTCGATCTGAAACGAGATTTTTCTCTCCCTTTTTAAAAATAACATTTTTCATAGTAAATAAAACAATAAACCAATAGATAAAAAGAATCACTGCTTTCGTATCTGTAACATCATTTCCAAATGGCCATCCATCCCATATTGACCCATAAACCTGATATTCAATGATCATACAAATGGGAAATATACCAATAAAAAACAATAAGAATGCCGCTATTGTTAACCAAAGAGCTCTTGAAATAGGGTACCCTTGCTTTATATGTTTAAAAGCAAAATAAGTCGCGATAATAAACAAAAGCAGGGGTATAATTGTTAGTAAAATATGAACAATCCAAAGAGATCTGTTAACATCACCCTTGAATATAAGAGTATAATATTTTTGCTCGTCCTCAACACTTTTGGGAAAGAATATTTTGGTACCTGTTGCTGTGGTTATTTCTAAATTGTATTTAACGATCGTTCCTTTCGCTTGATGTGGTATTTTGCAACTAAAAACATTTTCTCCTTCGTAAATAAAATCTCTGGCAGGCTGAGGAACATCGTTAACTTTAAAATTCAATTGGGCATTAGGTTGACCGATGTTAGATTCGATCGTTACCTCAATATGGGCATCGCCTATCCCTCGCTGTTCCTTAATAGCCTTGAATTCAACTCGCGTCTCCAGCTTTTCAGTATGTTTTTCTTTCTCGACTTTCTGGCAACCAGTTGAAAGAAAAATGAAAGTTATTAAAACTAAGCCAATAAAAATATTTTTTGAATACATGTGGCCTCCCTTTTTATGGATTAGGAGTATAAATTAATTTATTAATTATTTAAAGAATTCAAAAGTATAATACATCTCTTTTTATTTTAAAAGAATTTAATATCTTAAGGAGCTTTAATTTTCAACTTTATTTTATTTCAACATAGACATCCTTTTTAATTTCTTCCAACCATCTTTGAAACTCCCTTTGACGTTTTATATTTAAAGCAAATAACTCGATTTTTTCCCAGTCTTTGTCGATCGTTAATTCTCGTGGTTCTTGTCTGCTATTTAATTTCAAAATATGCCATCCAAATCTTGTTTTAAATGGTTGAGAAATTTGAGCTGGTTTCAATCCTGCTATTGCTGACTTAAATTCCTGCTCTTGTAAGTTTTCAACCTCAAATAATCCTAAATGTCCACCTTGTTCTTTCGTTGTTTCATCGTCAGAATATTGTTTTGCAATTGTCTCAAAATCATTATTAGGATCATCTAATAAAGCTCTGATATCCTTTATTTTTTGTTCTGTTATTGTTTCATCCTTTTCGTCCGGTTGTAAGCGAATTAATAAATGCCTGACATTAATCTTATCTCCTTTTCTATCTATGCATTGGATGATATGAAAACCGAATCTTGTTTTAACGACATCGGATAACTCTCCAGGCTCTAATAAAAATGCTACTTCTTCAAACTCAGGAACAAAATCTCCTCGTTGCATGAAACCAATTTCTCCTCCTACTGAGGCATTTCCAGGATCTTCAGAATATTGCCGGCATAAATTTGAAAAATCCTCCCCATCTTTGACTCGTTGAAGGAGATTCTCTATTCTTTCCCTGGCATCGCTTTCAGACTCTCCCCCTGGTTTCACCTCAATTAAAATATGACTTATGTCAACAGTTTCTTTTAATTCGGGGAGACTGTCCTTCATGGTATTATAAAAATCCTCTACTTCTCGTCTGGTAATCTGAATTTGACTAAATTTCGTTTGTTGCAGCATTTCTACTTTCAGATTTTTTCGTACTTCATCTCTAAAATTTCTTTTAAGTTTATTGATTTTCATTCCCAATTGCTCTTCTAATTTCTCCTCCGAACCAACCTGCTGAATCATTCGATTGATCTGCTCTTCAAGTACACTGTCAACCCTTCGTTCCTCGACTTCAATACTATCTTCTTCTGCTTTTGCCAATAAGATTTTTTGATTGATTAGATTTTGCAGAGTTTCATCTTTTAATTGCTCAAATTTTTCTGGATCTCTACGGGGATCAAGGCGCAGTTGAAAGGCAATGTTCAAAGCATATTGCGTTAATTCTGATTGTAGGATAATCTCATCTTCAACAACTGCGACAATTTTATCAAGAATCTGTTGTGCCAATAATTGATTAAATGAAAAAATTAAAAAACAAAATAATGCTATTTTTTTTTGCATGATTGATACTCCAAAATCACTGTGAACTATTTACTACTTGATTTGGCTGCTGATAAGTTGAATCATTATAAAATTGTCTTAATATATCGATATTTTTTTTGATGTTGATTTTATTCCTGAGTGTAATTATTAATTCTCGATATTTGTCATTTCTTTTCATCGATTTAAGGCGAGCAATTATTTGATCTTTTATTTCCTCAAACTCTCGATAACTCTCTTTTCCCCTACGATCCAGAATTTTGAATAAATGATAGCCAAATTCTGATTTCAAAGGTCTTGTTGTAGAACCAACCCGATAACTAAATAATGTGTTTGAAATTTCAGGGACGATGTCATTTCTCTTAAAATAACCCAAATCAATTCGATTGTTTTCAGAGTAATCAATAGATACTTCCTGAGCGACGGTTTCAAAATCCTCTCCATTTCTAATTCTTCGATAAGCCTGGTTTGCTTCATTATAGGTGGAAACTAAAATGTGAACCGCTCTTATTTCATCCTCGACAAGAAGATAATTATCTTTGTTTTCCTCATAATAATCTCGAGCTTCCTTTTCTAAAACATCATTATTAGAAAGATAGTTATCCAAGAATTTCCGAACTAAAAGTTCTCGTTTGGCATTTTCTAATTCAATTTTGAGCTCCTCATCCTCTTCCATCCCTCTCCTTAAAGCCTCTTGATAAATAAGTTCAATCTCAATCCATTGTTGAATATAATTATTAATTTGCTCCTGGGAAATTGTGGAATTAATAGATGAAGGAATGGCTCTGTTCAATTGTTCTAAAGTAAGAATCCCTTCTCCAACAGAAACGACGACAGTTCCCTTTTCCTTTTTTTCAGATGAACTACAACAAATTATTAATAAAATAATTAATAAATTTACAATTTTTTTTCTCATAGATTTATTTTGTCTAAATGTTCCAAATAGCAATTAAGATAATTAAATCGCTTACCACAATAGCATATTTTTCAATAAAAAAATATAAGATGAATTATTCAATTGTAAGAATATCCTTCCCGACATAATTCCGAAACGATTTTTTTAAATTATTTTCAAATATAATAAAATTGATTCGATTACGTAGTTCGTCAAGCCACTCCTTTTCTCTTTTCTCTGTAGCAAGCCGCCGAACTTTATTAGAAACAATTGGACGAACTTCTTCAAATGTCTTTAAGATTTGCTCCTTAATATTAAGAACCTTGACGATATAAAATCCTTCTCCTATTGGTATTGGATCAGTTATTTCTCCTTTGTTGACACTAAAAGCTGGCTTACCGATTCCAGCCCTACCTTCAGAAATCTCTAATATGCCATTGTTTTGATTAATTTCCTCTTTCTTATTATACAAACGAAATAGCCTTACAAAATTTTCCCCTTTTCTTGCTCTTCTAACAATATTCTCTGCCAATTTTCCATCAATTACATAAATATGTTGAACTTCCCGCATCTCTGGATGTTTGTAATCTACTCGATGTTGTTCAAAATAACTGCGTAAATCATTATCACTAATTTCTATTTTATCCGTGACTTGAAGCTTGTAAATATGCTTTATCATTTCATTTTCTTTAAAACTAACCACTTGCTTTATAACAGTGTTATCTTTTTTTATATTCTTAACTTCGGCCTCTCTTTCCAATAGATATCGAGGTACAATACGAGTATTAATAAAATCTTGAGCCTCGGATTTGTTTGTTATTCTTGGACGTCGATGCGGCGAAAAACTTTTCAATTCATTAATTATATCTTCAATAGTTATTTCTCCATCCTGAAAATTTGCTACGACCAACTTTTGATCGTTATCAGAAAAATTATCCAGAGAAGAAGTATCTTTTTTTATTGTCTTTGAATCCTGTTGTGAAGAGTCTGCATAATTATCTTTTGGTAACAATAATTGTTCAATAAATATTTCCAGTGATTTTTCTTTAAAATTAAGTTTATATTTATTTTTCAAGTTATCCAAATATTCAAAATATGCGTTGGAAAATTCATTACTCCGAATGGAATAAATTTGGTTCCGAATTCTATCACGAGCTAATTCATAAGGTGGCGCAGGATATGATTTTATGTGCACTATCTTAATAATGTAATAGCCGTTTTTTGTTTCGATAGGATCAGATATCTCATCCTTCCTCATAGAAAAAGCAGCTCTATAAACTGGATTTTCATGTGAGGTTGGACCCCACTTTAAATAGCCTTTATCGCCACCATTTTTTGCTGTACTAATATCATCTGATACTTCTGATGCAAGCTTTGCAAAATTCTCTCCTTCTTTCAGTCTTTCTACCATTTTTTTTGCTCTATCCAATGCTGTGCTCTTTTGTTCAGGTGAATTCGGATCAAACTTAATCAAAATTTGTCTAATTTTAATTTGTTTATTTGCATTTTTATAAAACGCCTTGATTTCTGATTCTGGCATAACTTTTTGTGTTACTTCAAGATCAATTAATCTACGTCCAACAATATAACGCTCATACCTATTAACTATATCAATAATCTCTTTTTTTTCTTCTAATTTATGCTGATAGGCATCAATAATTTTTAACTCTCTGTTGATCATTTTATCTAAATGTTCTTTTTTCTCTTGTAAACTGGACTTTTTTATATCTTCGGTTTTTTTACCTTTAGCAAAATCATTTTCAAACTCTTGAAGTGTAATTATTCTCCCACCTATTCTTGCTACAAAATTTGATTCTTCCCGACCACAGTTAGCTATTAACAAAGCAGAGATCACAAAAAATGAAGAAAGGAAAACTTTAAAAAACTTCATCTTCTACTCCCATTATCAAAAAGTAATAATCCCGTCATTGATCAAGTAATAATTTAGGATGAATTAACTAATACGCAAGAGATTCCCGCAAAAAACATGCGGGAATGACAGCCTCTTGACAGGAATTGGAAAAATCATGAGCAAAAATATTAATCTGACTAAGTAGTACTAAAAAATAGAAATAATTATAATAAACCTTTTAAAAAATTCTTACTATATTCTACCGCATCTATTTTAGTTTTAGGTATGTCAAAATGAACACCCAATCCATCCTTTCCATCCTGGATAACATGAAAAGAATTCTTTGATTTATTTATAATTGAACAAACTCTGTTTTCTATAAGTTCCCGATTGTTTGAATAAGTAATATCTTCATTAAAAAAAACAAGTAAAGCATTATTATTAATCTTAACTCTCTTAAAATTTAATTGATTACCAATTATTTTAAGTTCAACGACATTAAATAAATTGATCACTGCTTGTGGTAATTTTCCAAATCTATCTTGCAATTCCTCTTTAATTTGACTAACCATAGACAAGTCTTTTTCATTTGCCAATCGTCGATAAATATCTACTCTTAATTCCGATTGTTCGATATAGTCATCAGGTATATATATATCCTGATTAATTTCCACTTTTGCTTCCTCTTTTTGAGATACTTCAAATGGGGCTTTTCCCTCTTTTTCTAATTTTAATTCTTCAATAGCCTCCTCTATAATTTTCACATAAAGTTCATATCCTAAAGCAACAATATTTCCACTTTGTTCTGCCCCGAAAATATTACCAGTTCCTCTTATTTCGAGATCACGAGTAGCTATCTTGAAACCAGATCCTAATTCAGTGAATTCTTCAATAATTCTCAACCGCTGCATTGCCTTTTGGTTCAATAAACTTAAAGGAGGTACCAACAAATATGCATACGCCCGCTGGTTTGATCTTCCAACACGACCGCGAAGCTGATAAAGCTGTGAAAGACCAAAACGATCTGCTCGATTTACTATTAATGTATTTACATTCGGAATATCTAAACCCGATTCAATGATCATTGTCGATATTAAACATTGATATTTTCGCGTCGCAAAATCCCACATTACTTTTTCCAATTGACGCTCATCCATTTGTCCGTGTGCAATAGCAAAAGTGACCTCGGGAACAATACGGCGCAGTAAATTAGCAATAGAATTTATTGATTGAATTCTATTGTGAACAAAAAATACCTGTCCTCCTCTCTCAACTTCTTTAAGTATAGCCATCCGGATAAGATCTTTATCAAAAGGAGTAATTTCTGTATAGATAGGAAGTCTATCACGAGGAGGCGTCGTGATCAAAGACATATCTCTAATTCCAAGCAATGACATATTTAAAGTTCTTGGTATCGGAGTTGCAGACATGCTTAATACATCAACATTGATCTGGATCTGTTTTAAGAGCTCTTTATTTCTTACCCCGAACCGATGTTCCTCATCAATTATAAGAAGCCCAAGATCTTTAAATTGAACATCTTTGGATAATACACGATGTGTACCAATTACAATATCAATTCGTCCTTGTTTCAACCACTCAACAATCTTTTTCTGTTCAGAAGGTCTACGAAATCGAGATAACATCTCAATTTTAATTGGATATTTTCCAATTCTATCATGAAATAAATTATAGTGTTGCAGGGCTAACACAGTTGTTGGAACAAGAATAGCGACCTGTTTGCTATCATTAACAGCTTTAAAAGCAGCTCTTAAGGCGACTTCTGTTTTCCCATAACCAACATCACCACAGACTAAGCGGTCCATAGGATAGGAACTTTCCATATCTTGTTTGATTTCTTCTGTAGCTTTTTGCTGGTCTGGTGTATCTTCATATTGAAAAGATTCCTCTAACTCCCTTTGCCAAAGTGTATCTTTCGCGAAAGCGTGTCCTTTTTGTGATTTTCTTTTTGCATATAACTCGATTAATTCCTTTGCAATATTTTTAATATGCTTTTTTGTCTTTTTTTTGAGACGATCCCAATCTTTACTCCCAAGTTTACTTAATGATGGAACCACTCCTTCTTTAGCTGAATATTTTTGAATACGATTCATTCTGTCCAATGGAACATACAAATAATCTCCGTTTTGATAAATGATACTTAAACATTCACGCTCATTCCCCTGGACAATAATCTTTTTTAATCCTTTGAATTGACCAATCCCATGATCTACATGGACAACATAATCATCTATACTTAAAGAATTGAGTTGTTGTAATGTTAATCCATGTCGAACACTTTTTCTTCTCCGCCATCTTATGGATTTTCCGTAAAATTGGTTGTCTGTAAAAACTATCAGCCCAACATCTTTAAAAACAAAACCTTGACTAAGACCAAGATTTCTAATTGCCAGCACACTGATATTTATCCCTGCATCCTCTAATATATCCTCAATTCTTTCAACTTGTTCGGAATTATCGCAAAGAAAATATAATTTATAACTTTCACTGTTATCTTCTGTTATCTGTTGACTATATAATTCAATTTTTTGTTTTAGTAGTTGTAAGTTCCCTTTTAAGTTCTCCTGAACTTGCGTTGAAAGATTATAATAATTTGATTTTTCAGGAATTATAAAAGAAATATGTGCGATGGTATTCAACTCTTTAAACCGAGCATTCAAATCATCCCAGGTTAAATATCTTTGTTTCAGATAATCACCTT
>SMTZ1_10023943_pt1 | contig 13957 bp, 10 predicted proteins | sample DeeMarSWOR136_30_FD_25667 | JGI IMG/M metagenome (IMG submission 25667) | reverse complement strand
CATCAATCACTCTGGACTCATAAACCAGAACCGGAGCATGAACCAGAAGACTGAGATCCGAACGAGTCCAGCTGCCGTTATCCGCAGTTATGTTCAATTCGAAGACCACAGCTTCACCATCTCCCATCTCCGGAGAAACCGCAAAATCAAAGTCATCTGAACACCACATCACATCGTGGGCTGGTATGTCCCCATAAACCTCGTGGTTATCGGTTATGGTTATGAGTGGATGGGTGGTGCTCAAGGTGGCTTCCACATTAAAGGCGGTGGAATCTCCCAGATTCTCCAGCAGGATGGGAAGCTCAATGGTCTCCCCACAATCGACATCCCCATCGCTGTTACCCAGACTCTCACCCAAACTGTCATCATCCACAGACCAGCTATCGAAAACGATATAGGCTCCCCCCATTACCGAAACGATGGCTTCATAGGGAAAAGCATTGTGCGCGGTTATGGTAAGCTCAGCATCTCCCAGAGTCAAAGGAAAAGGATAGAGGATCAGTTCACCTGCGGGATCGGTTCGGCCAACCTCATAAATCTCCGTATCCTTCATCAAACAAACTAAAGCGCCCTCGACAGGCTCACCATTAAGGTTCACGGTAACCGGGAAAGGCGCACCTCCCAACACCACATGGTCAGGATGGGTCACCTCCAAGTTTTCTGGGATGCCCGACCAGGGATCCAGCTCCGGATCACCAAATGTGGTATACATCTGCATCTCTCTCTCGGTGGTTCCTCCCGGTCCTTCGGGGAAATGGGTATACATATACATTTTCCCTTCATTCACCGCAGCAGTGAAATGAAAGTTGCTGTCAGCGAAATAGGAAACAAAGGTCCCTCTGCCCAGGGTGTCTGAATAAAAGAAAGAAGAACCCTCAGTGGAGGCGCAGATTATCACCGCACCTTTCTCGTTCCCTATCGAACCTGCCTTTATCCATCGCTCGGCAAAACAATCGGAATAATAGTCAAATTCGCCATTATTACAAGCTATACTCATAATAGCCGGAAGTTTCTCTCCATTGGTTAGCGCATCGATGTGTGAATTGGAGAAATTCGACGGATACCATGCAGTGGGACCACCGTGACCAAAATGGACCACCCAACTTCTTCCATCGTTCAAACGATTGGTTATTTGAGTCACATTACAAAGCCCGAGCGAATAAAACAGGGAATCGAAATAGGTGAAGTTAGCGTAATCAACCATGAGGAAGCCACATCTTAGGCAATTGTAATCATCCACATAGTCGCTTCCAGAAATGGTCATTGCCTCCAAAAACCAGTCAGTTTCACTCATATATGGATTTTTCCGGTAATTGAGGGTTTTGGTGACAACATGTTCTGCCTCAGCCTGAGTCTGAACCGATATCCGTCCTATGTGGATATCTGCAAAGTAGTCATCTCCGTCCACGGTGACATATTTGTGATCGGTAATGCAACTTATGCCATTATTGGTCGGAATCTGCTCTTCATCTCCTACCAGGATAACATATTCGGGCGGATCAGGCCAAGTATGATAAGCATCGTAGATATAATTGTAAATATCCGTGTTGGTGGACCCCACATCCGAAAGGTTAACCAGGTGCGTGGAAAGACCCCTCTTATGTTTCCATTCTGCAAGCGGCTCGACCTGATTGTAGAAGTTATCATAAGTGATGATCAAAATCGAACCGTCCACCTCTGGAAGTCCTCCCTTGATCTGCTCAAAATTAAGCACGAATCTCTGGTAGGTTTTATAAAACGACCTGGTCAGAATGCCTTTGGGATTAAGCTTAGGATTATCCCCTTCTCCTTCAAACTTGATTTCTACAACTATCTTCTTATAAGCAACAACCTCACCGGTCTGAGGATTGAACTGAACCGGATAAAAGATAATGGGAGCAAGCCTCAGGTCTCTCAGAATGGAGATTTCTCCCACCTCCACCACGTTGCCCGGGAATTGTTTGTCCTGCGAATAGATCCCCTCATCAAGTTCAAATCCTTGAGGCTCTTGCTTGCCGGAACGTATGGGAGGTTCTTGGAAAGGATAAAGCATAAACGCCCCGGAAAGCACCTCCTTTTCTTCCTCAATCACGTCCACCCGAACCCCTGATGTTGGGGGAAGAGAGACGAAGCGGCATACCAAAGGGACCTGTGGTTTGCCCACCTGCGTAAGGATTCCTCCTCCGGGTATGGTCAAAACCTGATAGCCCTCCCCTTCTTCTATTCTCTCCTCGATCAAGATTCTTGGAATATTGATTTCCGCTTTCACTCCAGATGGATCTGAGGAAAGCAAAGTAACCTCCACCTCCTCTCCTTGACCAAAGGTCAAGTCATACGCTGAAGCTAAAGGGAGAAAAGCCACCAAAAAGAAAAGCGCCAGTGTAAATATTGTAGCTTTTCGCATAACGGTTCTCCTTAAGTTTTAGGGTTAGAGTGAGTTAACATTTTTCTTTTTTCATTAAAAGAATCTCGATGCAGTTTTATAAAATCACAGAAAAGACAAAAACATTAAAGCATTTATAAACTCCATTAGCCTCTCTTCCGAGAAAAAACATTGCTAACTCTAATATAATTCAAAACTTCTGATTGTCAATTGAAAAAACGCCCAAAATTCATATATTTATTATGGCATTCTTCATCGATCATGAATCTACTTTGATTCGAAACCTTGAAGGACAAAGTTCGTAAAATAGTTATGAGACTGGAAAAGAGAGAAACTTGGAAAATGAACACGTTAAATTCCCACCCTCAAATTCAGGAGAAATAAAAGCATGTTCAAGAAGATAATTATAATCGGAGCAATTGTGGTATTTGTGGGGGGATTTCTTTTTTTGATGTTTAAGGGTTCCGGAAAAAAGAAAAACACCATCACCACAGTCAAGGTGGAGAGAGGAAATATCGTGGACAAAGCTCTGGCAATAGGCAGTATTGAGCCGGAGAACCAGATTGCGGTTAAATCCAAAATATCCGGAATTGTCGAAAAGGTCTTTGTGGAGATGGGAGATGTGGTAAAAAAAGGCCATCCCTTGATTGAGATAAGTCCCAATCCTACCCCCATAGAATTCGCCGAAGCCAAAAGACAGGTGGAGATCGATTCGGTAAGCTATGAGAATCTAAGAAAGGAATATCAAAGGATCCAGGAGCTTTTGCAAAAGAAACTGATCTCCCAACAGGAATTCGATAAAGCCTCCAGAAATTACCGAGAGTCCGAGTTGAGGTTGAAGCTCTCCCAGGAGAAACTATCCTTGATAGAAAAAGGGAAAACCAACGTAGCTGATCGAACAATCGAATCGGTTATAAAGTCGCCCATCTCCGGGACGGTTTTGGAAAGGAAGGTGAATATGGGCGATCCGGTAGTTCCCTTAACCTCTTACCAGGCTGGCACCGAGCTTTTCACCCTGGCCAACATGAACGATTTGATCTTCAGGGGAACCGTGGATGAGATAGATGTGGGCAAATTGGAAGAGGGTATGACTGCCGATTTGAAAATTGGGGCACTTCCCAACGACACCATTGCAGGAATACTCGACAAGATATCGCCTAAGGCCAAATTGGAGGAAAATACCACCCTCTTTGATGTAGAGATAAAGATCACCAAGACGGGATTCGAAATGTTAAGAGCCGGATATTCGGCCAATGCGGACATAATCATACAAAAGAAAGAAGATATATTGATCATACCCGAAAGGGTGGTTGAATTCAAAGAGGATACCGCTTTTGTGGAAGTAAAACAGCTAAATGGAGAAATCGACAAAAAGACCATCAAAACGGGTCTTTCCGATGGCTTGAATATTGAGGTGATGGAGGGATTGGAAGAGGGAGATCTCTTGGTGGAGCGACCCCCTAAGGAGATAAAGTAGCGAAATGTCTCTAAAATGACATTATATCTTTGCCCGTCATTGCGAGGTAAATGAGATTGCTTCGCTATCGCTCGCAATGACACTAAAGGACAGATTGCTTTGTCCCGATTTCATCGGGATAGCATTATTTAGGAAACGGTGTAATAGATGCATGTTTTGATGTTCGTGACCCAATTTTTGAGGGACATGAGGTCCCAAAAGCTGCGAACCTTTCTAACCATATTCGGGATCATCTGGGGAACCGCCTCAGTGGTTTTGCTTCTGGCTTTTGGCAAAGGTCTGCACGCTCAAAATCAAAGGGCCATGTACGGTTTGGGAGAACGGATCGTGATCCTGTGGGGTGGAAAAACCAGCAAACCTTACATGGGATTCGGAAGGGGAAGATGGATTCAGCTGAGAGAAGAGGACGCCCATCTGCTCAAAAGGGAAATCAAAGAAATAGGGGGAATAAGCCCGGAATACTCCAAATGGAGCACCACCATGAGATATAGGAAAAACACCGTTACCCAGAACATGATTGGAATCTATCCCATCTTTGGCCAATTGAGAAACATATATCCGGAGCTTGGAGGAAGATTCATAAACCATGTTGATTTAGAAGACAAAAAGAGAGTGGTATTTATTGGGGACAAATTGAAAAAGGATCTCTTTGGTGCAGACAAAGCGATTGGCAAATATATCTTCATAGATAACGTTCCCTTCTTGGTCGTGGGGGTGATGAAGAAAAAATCTCAGGATTCAAGTTACAGCGGACGAGACGAAAACAAAGCTTTCATCCCCGCCACCACCTTCGCAGCCATGTATGGCTACAAATATGTTAATAATATGATATTCAAACCAGAGGATGCCAGGCAAGTGGAATTTGTTAAAAATCAGGTTTACAAGGTGTTGGGCAGGAAATACAAGTTCAATCCAGAAGATAAGGAAGCTCTTTGGATGTGGGACACCACCGAGATGGAGAAGTTCTTGACTTATTTCTTTCTGGCTTTCAGAGCCTTTCTGGCAATCATAGGCACCTTCACTTTGATTGTGGGTGGAATTGGGGTATCCAACATCATGAACGTGGTGGTGGAGGAGAGAACCAAAGAGATCGGAATCAAAATGTCTCTGGGTGCAAAAAAAAGACACGTTTTATCTCAGTTCATTTTTGAAACCTTGATCATAACTTTAGTGGGCGGTGTGATAGGATTTATGTTCGCCTTTACGGTGGTGAAGATTTTCCCATATTTCAAACTGGAGGAGTATATGGGAACTCCTGAGATTTCCTTCTCTGCAGCTTTGATTGCAGTTGGCGTTTTGGGCTTGGTGGGATTGATCTCGGGATTCTTCCCGGCCAGAAGGGCCGCCAATTTGAATCCGGTTCAGGCATTGAAATTTTAGGTAGCCTCAACCTTTAGTGCGCGGGCTACCAATACAACGGAGCAAACATTGAAAGGACTTTTGATCTTCAGGCTTTTCTTAAGAGATCTAAAAAAGCAGCGAAAAAGGATAACCTTGACCATCATGGCCATCGCCTGGGGGACAATATCCATTGTTCTCCTCCTGTCATTTGGGGAAGGAGTGAAAAGGGCTTTGAACAAAGCCCGCCACGGTTTGGGAGACGATATCGTGATCATGTGGGGGGGACAGACCTCCATCCCTTACCAGGGTCTGGGAAAAGGAAGAAGGATTCGCTTTGTGGATGAGGACGTGGCGCTTTTGAAGAAAAGAATCCCCGGAATAGGTAGCATAAGCGGCGAATACGTAAGGTGGGGAGTCTCCCTGACTTACAAAAAGAATACCGTGTCAGAACGCGTAACCGGCGTCTATCCAGCTTTCAGAGACATGAGGGCTCACTATGCGGAAATTGGAGGACGGTTCATAGATGAGTTAGATATGAAGAGCAAGAAAAGGGTGGTTTTTTTGGGAAACGAGCTCAAAGAGCGGCTCTTTGGCAAAGAGGAGGATGCTATAGGTAAAACCATCATCTTGAACAATATCCCATTCACTGTGATCCAAATCCAGCATACCCGCCACTACCTTCGAAGCCATATTCGGACACAAATATCTACATAACATCGTCTACAAACCCAAAGACACGGCCAAAACCGAGGACGTTAAGAAGGAGATTCAGGAAGTTCTGGGAGCTAAATACAGATTCGACCCGGAAGATGACAAAGCTTTGTCCCTTTGGGATGTGATAGAGGGACAAAAGATTTTCAACAAAGTCCTTTTAGGCTTTCACATCTTTTTAGGAATAATCGGCGGAATGACCCTTTTAATAGCCGGGGTTGGTGTGGCAAACATCATGTATGTAGCAGTAAAGGAGAGAACCAGAGAGATAGGGATAAAGATGGCTCTGGGAGCGAAGAGGTTTCAAATCATGAGTCAATTCTTATTGGAATCTTTGCTCATTGCCATCTTAGGGGGAGGTTTGGGAATTGTGATTTCGATAATCATCGTAAAGATTTGGAGTGCTATTCCGGTGCAAGCCGATTGGATGCAGTGGCTGGGCAAACCGGTCATCTCCTTAGAGATTGCGGTGATCACGGCGGTCATACTGGGAGCAATCGGCATCCTCTCTGGAATCTTTCCGTCCAGAAAAGCCGCCACCGTGAACCCCGTGGAGTCTTTGAGATACGAGTAATGCGAATGCATTCATTTCTCTTACGAAGTTGTCCCCTCTCCCCCAAGGGGAGAGGGCAAGGGTGAGGGGGAATCAAGAGGTTGACTATTTAAGAAATTGTGAGGTAAATAAGAATGATACACATGAAAGCCATCAAAAAGATTTATTCCACCGGCAAAGTCGATGTTGAGGCTTTGCGGGGAATCGATCTCAAAGTGGAGAAAAACGAGTTCATCTCCATCATGGGCCCATCCGGCTCAGGAAAATCGACCTTGATGAACATAATGGGCTGTCTGGACACCCCCACCTCTGGCGAATATTATCTGGAACAAGAAGAAGTTCAGACCCTTAATCCCAACCAGTTGGCGGAGATCAGGAATCAGAAGGTCGGCTTTGTATTCCAGAATTTCAATCTTCTGCCCTACGCTACCGCCTTTGAGAACGTCGAAGTTCCTTTGATATTCAAAGGGGTCTCCTTAAGGAAAAGAAGAAAAAGGTCCGAAGAGCTTTTGGAAAGGGTTGGTTTAAAAGACCGAATGGACCACAAGCCGACCGAGCTTTCCGGTGGGGAGATGCAGAGGGTTTCCATTGCCCGGGCCTTAGCAAACGAACCCAGCATAATATTGGCAGACGAGCCCACAGGAAACTTGGACTCTGTCTCCGGGAAAGAGATAGTTGATTTGTTTGAGGATTTGTGGAAACAGGGTCATACCATTATAGTCATTACCCACGATCAGGAAATATCCACGCGCACCAAACGAATCATAAAGCTTCGAGACGGTATGGTAGTCGACGGCGCTTGATGTTCTGCTTCAAAAGAAGTTATTCCTTTGTCATTTAGTGTGCCTGTCGTGTCCCTATCCCTCCAGGGAAAGTCCCACCAATATGGGAGATGAGCTTCTGCCAGGTCAGGGGACCTGGCAGGCACGGAAGGCCAACATGTTTCATGGCAGGTTATCCCGACCCACCCATTTTACATGAAGCTTGTCATTGATGTTTTTCACTATGCTATCGAGACCACGTATGATCGCATGTAATTCATCTTTCATCAGTCCGAAATATTCTTGCAACTCGAAGCTAAGCAATACATACTTTTGGTATTGATCAGCGTCGTCGTATTCGAACAGTTGTGATGCCCCTTTGTCAATTTTGCCAACCGCCTTGCGCAAGAAGGGTGGCAGCTCGTTTCTTCTGACTACGTCCAATTCTTGACCACGTGAAAAGCGACTCATAATGGAATGGGATCCTTCTTTCAGATCACATTCGACCCACAACTCATCTTTCTGACCAGCAACGAATCGTTTCCTTGAGAGCGCGCCGAGTTTTTCACCACTCTCGATTGCGCGGAAGAAATCTTGAAGCCAATTGAGAAGCTTTGATTTCATACAGGCGGCGGTAGCGGATGTGAAACTAATCTCCTCCCAAGCTCGTGCCACTCGGATGTGAAATTCCAAGTTCTCGTAATCCTTGGGATTCTCAAGCCTTCGCGCAGTTATTTTGTCCCGCAAGAAGTCCTGCACATCGGTGGGAGATCTCATGTTCTTCACTTCGAACAGATACCTGGTTTCGTTCAACACAGCTGAGAAATCAGGTGCCTTCTGGATATTTTCAGGTATGGCTTTTATCTCCGTGAATCCTGAGATTCTTATGTCACAATAGGCACGAACCTCGGCCAAGACGTCGTGCATTTTCTGATCGTAGCTATGGTTGCCTGCAAGTTTTTTTCGCACATGATCGTAGTCTGGTGGGGAACCCGCAAGAGTCTCAATCCACCCAGACAAGGTGCTCTCTTTCTTGAACTCCTCATCGAGGATATAGACGACTAAGGGATTTTCGATCCAAGTGTCGTCCAGTCCTACCCGTTTTTGCAGGGACTCTTTGAAGAATGCTTCAATTGTCGGGCACTGTTTCAGTTTCTCAAATAGTTCACTCTTTAACGATTCCGGTGTCTTCATCTCAGTTTTGTCCTCTCTTATTCCTCCGAGTCTCATTCAAGATAGCAGAGCTGTTTGTTGCTGTTCGTGTACAGATCGTTTCCTTTATGAACGCCAGCTTATCCTAACAGCTTCCTCCGCCAAAAGCAAGAGTTTTTTGAGACCGAGCTGTTTGAATTTTGTTTCAATCCGTCCTCTGTTTTCTTGGATTTCCGAGGGCCTCGGTGGTCTATTGCGAAGCTGTTAACTCATTAGGAATCTCTGTAGTAGCTCATTTTTCCTTGTTCGAGCGGGGTGCCCTCACCCCGCTCGGCTAAGTGGTCAAGGGTGAGGGTTCATCCTGATCCCGCCTTTGGCGGGAGAAGCAATCTCACTCCGTATAAATCAAAGCGTTCCTTGAGGTGTCAGAACCCCTGTTCTGATACCATCCCCCCTCTCTGCCCACCGCAAAGAGCAAAATCGATACAACCTCAATGGTGAACCGGACACCTCCATTATTTATAAGGAGAGTGAATTATGTCTGGAGTAAAGTAGTTTGACTTTCTGATTTGCGTCATTTCTGATCCCATGGATCCAGAATCCGGACCAAAGTCGACACCATGTTTAGTTTTATCCTTTAATCTCTTGGGAATGACCCAGGTCGTGATTTTGAGAAATGAAAAAATTTTCAAAACAAACACAAGAAAGGCACGAAACACACGAAACACGACCTGTCCCCTCTACTCTGTTTCCTCCATCTTTTCTTCCTCGGGCAAAAGCAGAACGAATCGTTTGCTTTTTCCTCTCTTCACGGTCAACATTATCTGCTTTTCATCCTTAACTTGCTTAAAACTCTCCTTGAAGTCATCCAAATTCTTAATCTCGAATTCTTCCACCTTTTTTATGATGTCATCCTCCTGCAATTGTGCTGTGCTGGCAACCCCTCCCACCTCCACAAAGGAGACCAATACCCCTTCTTTATCATCCAGCATATACAGTCTAAAAATTGCATCGGTGATCTCCTTTACCGTAAAGTCGAAGTCGGTCTCATATTCGTCCGCTTTCACCTTGGGCTGGCTGGCAATTTCTATTCGGATGGTCATTGGAGTTCCATTTCTTACGATCTTTATCTGAGCAGGCTCCCCCACCTTGGTTTGCGAAACCAAGAACTGAAATTTGTTTAAATCCTCTTCTTTTTCCGCAGAGACCTCTTCGCCCATATATTCGACGATTACGTCTCCAGGCAAAAGCCCAGCCTTTTCCGCGGGCGAGTCGGGGATAATGTCACTTATAAGAACCCCTTCCATATCTGGTTTATTGTAGTATTTGGCATAATCCCGGCTCAGGGGCTGGATGGCGATGCCTATCCATCCCCGGTCAATGGTTCCGGTGGTCAAAAGCTTATCCTTGACTTCGTTGGCCGTATTCATAGGTATGGTGAATCCCTGTCCTCTGCCAAGACCTATGGAGTTTATCCCGATCACCTCACCTTTCAGATTTACCAGAGGACCCCCGGATGAACCCGGATCGATGGCTGCATCGGTCTGAATGAAATCGTTGATCAATGGATTTTCAATGGGAAGTTGAGGCAAGACCCTTCCTTTGCCACTCACTATTCCGAAAGAGACAGTTCTATCGAATCCATAGGGGTTACCCACGGCAATCACCCACTCGCCCACTTTCACTTCATCTGAATTCCCCAATTTGGGTACGAAGAGGTTTTCGTCGGTTATGATCTTGATTACAGCTAAATCGGTCTGCTTATCCGTTCCGATTATCTCCCCTGTGTATTCAATTTTACTGGGAAGGGTAACGGTAATGCTCTGGGCTTTGTCCACCAGATGCTCGTTGGTGAGAATATATCCCCGCTCATCTACTACCAACCCGGAAGCCAAGGATTTATATTTGATTTGCCCGGACTTCTGAACCACTTCGATGTGCACCACCGCAGGCTTGATGGTGTTGGATACCGAAATTATCACATCCTGTAAATCATCGAAAAGCTTCAGAATCTTCTGCTTCTCAGCAGGTTGAGCCTGAACAGTTGATAATCCTGATAGAGCCCATCTTTCCTCCTGAATAAATTATTTTTTAACCAGCCGGTTTTTGGACGAAAAAAACTTCAAACTAAATACGGTTTTACAATAAATATCGGCAAATCTTTTGGTCAATGAAAAAATAAAATTTCTATAATTGCTTGGCGCAAGCTCTTCACTCGAGATGCATTCTTCTGATTTGTTAAAGTACGTACAGCAACTAAGCATGTATCTTTGGCAGAGGGGAACTTGGAATTTTTTGATGTATTGCGAAAATTTTTTTCAACGGAATTAAGATAAAGGCGTATAATATGTTGTGTCTTGTATGCAAATATCTGCAAGGATAGGAGAGGCGGAAAGGAAAACTGGCGTAAGTAGAGGGAGGATAAAATCTTGTGAAATGAAGTAATTTTTTTCTTGACAAGTTTGAATTGAGATTTTATATTGAAAATTTGTAAATTTTGGGAGGGTTAAGCCTTGAGGGATAGAAACATCCTCGCTGACCCGAAAAGATTTCTGATTTATATTCCTTTCGCTATCCTTTTTATTTGGCTTGGTGTACTCATTGCCTCGAATTTCGACTGGTCTTCTCACTCCGGGGCAGTTCATGAGGCACAAAACTTCTTAGAACAACCCCTGGATCCTCCAATTGGATTATCTGTTTCCAAAGAGGATCTTTTGGCTGGTCAAGAAAGCCCTTTTGTGGCAGTGGCAGAGAAGGTCAGTCCGGCAGTGGTGAATATAAGCGCTGAAAAGACAGTCGAACGAAAAGGTTTTACCGACTATTTTCCATTTGAGGATTTCTTTCGGAGATTTTTTGGAGAAACCCCAGAAAAAAGGTTTCCCCAAACTCAGAAAACCAAGAGCTTGGGTTCCGGCTTTATCTTCAGAAAAGATGGTTACGTTCTGACCAATAATCACGTGGTGGCAGGAGCGGATAACATCTTTGTGAAACTTCCGGACGGCAGCCAATATAAGGCAAAGGTGGCGGGATTGGATAAGGATACTGATATAGCTGTGCTCAGGATCGATGTAGAGAACAATCTTCCCACCGTCGAATTTGGGGATTCAGACTCATTGAGAGTGGGAGAATGGGTGATAGCTATCGGAAACCCATTTCCCCAGTTAGGCTTGGATAGAACGGTCACCGTTGGGGTGGTGAGTGCCAAAGGAAGAAGCAACCTGCGTTTTGGAGGGGAGGAGACTCCCAACTACCAGAATTATATTCAGACCGACGCTTCCATAAATCCGGGAAACAGTGGAGGTCCCTTGGTCAACATCAAGGGGCAGGTGATAGGCATAAACTCTGCCATAACCAATCCCACCGGAATGAGCTTCAATATAGGAATTGGCTTTGCCATCCCAGTGAACTTGGCAAAATGGGTGATTCCGGATTTGATCGAAAAGGGAAAGGTCTCCAGAGGATTTTTGGGAATATTCTTTCAGGAGATAGAGAAGAATTTGGCAGACGCTTTAAATCTGCCCGAAGTCGAGGGGGTGTTGGTTAGCAAGGTTCAGCCAGGCACCCCTGCGGATAAAGCCGGCATAAAGGCTGGGGACGTCATAATCGGGTTTAACGGAGAAAAGGTGGAGAGTGGCACCAAGTTCAGGATGATGGTGGCCGCTGCTGGACCTGACCAGGAGGTTTCTCTTGAGATTTTGAGAGATGGGAAAAAAATCTCGAAAAATTTGACCTTGGCGGACAGAGATAAATTCCTGGCTTCGGCAAAAGAGGAGGAGCCGAAAGAGGAAGAGACAGAAAACTGGTTAGGTCTGGAGGTCGCCACGTCCACTGAAGCTTTAGCCGCTCAATATAGAGTTGAGTTCCAACCGGGGGTCATTGTCACAAACATCGAGGCCGGAAGCCCGGCGGAGCAGAGCGGATTCATGGAGGGCGACATCATAATGAAGATAAGTAACCAGGAGATCGAAGATATAGATGATTACAAAAAGGTGGCCAGGTCACTTGAGGGTGAGAAAAAAGCCATACTCTTTTTAGTATCAAGAGATGGAGAACCCCTTTTTGTTGCAGTAAAACCTTAAACCCAAAAATAAGGAGTGGTCTGTAATTGGCAAAGCAGGTAAGAAGGTATAGAGATGAGGATAGGTCTTTGGATCTATACCTAAGGGAGATTGGAGAGACCCCGCTGATCAGCGCAGCTCAGGAGGTCGAATTGGCAAAGAGGATCAAGGAGGGTGACCAGGATGCCTTGGAGAGACTCACCAAGGCAAATTTGAGATTCGTGGTCTCTGTGGCCAAACAGTATCAAAATCAGGGTCTCTCCTTGGCTGATTTGATCAATGAGGGAAATATCGGGCTGATCAAAGCCGCCAAAAGGTTTGATGAAACTCGCGGATTCAAATTCATCTCCTATGCAGTTTGGTGGATAAGGCAAGCGATCCTTCAAGCTCTGGCCGAGCAGTCTCGCATTGTGAGATTGCCCTTGAACCGGGTAGGGACCTTACATAAGATTGGTAAAATCTCCAGCTCGTTGGAGCAGGAATACGGAAGGGAACCCTCCCCGTCAGAGATTGCCAGAGAACTGGAGCTCTCCGCAGTCGAGGTTTCGGACACCTTGAAAATCTCCAACAGCCATCTCTCTTTAGATGCTCCATTCTCCACCTCTGAGGACAACAGCCTGATGGATGTATTAGAGGACGAATTCCAGCCGGCTCCAGATGAAGCCTTGTTGGATGAGTCTTTGAGATTGGAGATCGAAAGAGCTTTGGATACTCTCTCATGCAGAGAGGCTGAGGTGATCAATCTCTACTTCGGCTTGAACCACGAGAAGGCTTTAACCCTGGAGGAGATCGGAGCCAGGTTCAATCTTACCCGCGAGAGGGTAAGGCAGATAAAAGAAAAAGCAATCAGGAGATTGAGACATGCCTCCCGCAGCAAATCCCTCCGGGCTTACCTGGATTAGAGAGTTGCTAATAGTTTCAAAAGGCGAGAAAAACCCTGGATTTTCAAAATCCGGGGTTTTTAGTTAAAAGGTCTGACAGCATAAATTTTCCTGGTTTTTTTTGGAGAATTTCATATATTTATAGTAGAACGGTTTTCAAGACAAAAGACACAAAACGAGTGCTAATTTTTCAGATTTCTCCCAGTCAAATGGGATAAGCCTCAGTTTGTGTTCTGAGAAGATAGGAGACGTTTCATGAAACGAATTATTCTTCTGTTTTTCCTCATAATCTCACTTCGTGGAAAAGCTGATGTTGGTCATGCGGAGTCACTCGATTTTATCATTTCCCTGTTTGGTGAAGACCTTTATGATTATTTTGGCTGGAGCTGTGCTACCGGCGATGTCAATTGCGATGGATACGCAGATCTCATGATAGGGGCACCCCACAGTTACGCTGCCCAAAGAGGAGTGATTTACGTCTTCTTTGGGGGGCAAACAATTGACAGCATCCCGGACCTTGTCTTACAGAAACCACCTCAGGAAATGTTGGGATGGTGTGTGTCATCCGGTGATGTCAATGGTGATGAATGTGACGACATAATAGCTGGCGCGTACTGTCCCGGAGACATAGGCAAGGTATACATTTTTCTTGGCTCCGAGT
>SMTZ1_10006950_pt1 | contig 13959 bp, 10 predicted proteins | sample DeeMarSWOR136_30_FD_25667 | JGI IMG/M metagenome (IMG submission 25667) | reverse complement strand
TCATACCGAAAAGGGAATATATACATTGAATTGCGGCCGAAAGAGCAGTATACCATTGATGACATATATGAACCTGATATCAAAATTACATTCGGGACCTTGCGGATGGAAATAGAATCAAAGAGGATATACGGAATGAGCAAGTGGTCAACATCAGATTACTTGAGCAAAGACAAGGGGATAGGCAGATTCTTGTGGGGTGTATATTCACACAATGAGAAGTATGGCGGAATGATCGGTTACATCCAAAAAGGTGATTTTCAAAAAATAATTAAAAAAATAAAGGCTGGATTAAAGAAAATAAATTGCAAAAAATGCGAAAATATAACAAAAATTGAAAATTGCATGTTATCCATTCATTACAGGGACAATAAGGAAGATATCAGAATTTATCATCTCTTTTTTTACTTTTCATGAAAGGATAGGTTATCCAACAATGGAATAATCTCATAAACTTACCGGTAATAAGTGTGAGGTATCATTCAACTTTGATATAGTTTTCTCACCCCATTTGTTTATCCTCAATCGGGTTATACTGCATGGGTCAATATCAAAGGACACTCGAGTGATGATATCCTCTGTGAACTCCAGCCACCAGTGAATCACAGACACGATAACCATTGAGTGTGCCACCAGTAACGTAATGTCGTGCTCAATCTGAATTGTATCCATAAATGTAACCACACGATCATGTAACATTCGCCAGCTTTCTGCCTCAGGGTAAGGAACCCAGTCCATGATGGGGTCTGTTATGGGAAATCTTATTTTTTCTGCTTCTTCTCTCGTCAAATGACGAGCAGTACCATTGTTGTGTTCTCTTAAATTCTCAACTAATACAGGTTCTCTAGAGAGTATTTTACCAATTATTTCAGCTGTTTGGGAAGCTCTTGAAAGGTCACTACTGTAGAACTGGAATGGTGAACCCTTCAAATATGATAATTTCTGACCAGTTAACCACGCTTGCTTTTTCCCTAGTTCGGTCAATGGTGTATCTGTCCATCCTCCCGTTAACCCAGTAACCATGTATTCTGACTGACCGTGTCTTACAAGGATTAATTCTTTCATGAAAACACCATTTTGTATGGGTTCTGATGGAGTGAGACTTAAAAGTGTTTCCAACTATCAGGGTTGTAATTGTCGTGTGATCGTCTCACAAGTGTTACACGTGTAACAATTTTCTGCCATTTATCACGCTAACCTTGATAGAATGATAACAAAATGATTAGAGCTCTTCATCCCCCGAAGTCTTGACAACCCCACGAAAACAAAAGATTTTTAACCCACATACAAAACCACTACAGGTGAATATATGTACAGTAAGAAGTATCCTGCAATAACTCAAGGATATGGCGTGTTCATCGAGCCAGATGGCGGCTACATTTTTCCTTATGAGAAATCCAATGGAGTAAAACGTGCTCTTTCTCCCTGTAGGGATTTGAATGTGTACGCATGCGCCATTTTGGAACACTGTACAGGATCATACACTGTAGAGGAGATCGTTTCTATGCTCAACCAGAAATTTGATGATACACCCCCAACCCTTTTTTCTCAGGTGGAGTCCTTCCTTGATGAAGCCTCCCAAAAAGGATATGTTTATTACAGCAATGCTCCCACGCAGATTAAGGGGCTCCTCCAGGGCAGTACTGATTATTATACTCCTTCTAGGGTTCTCCTTGAGACCACTGCTGACTGCAACCTGAAGTGTGGGCACTGCCTCTTATCTGCTGGTGAACCGCTTCACGATGAGTTACCAACAGAACAGTTGATTGCTATTCTGGAAACTCTCTTCAACATTGGCGTGAAACGACTGAGTCTTTCTGGAGGGGAGATACTCACTAAAAAAGGATGGGATGAGCTCATTCATTTTTGCAGTCAGAGGTTTTACTCATATGTATTAACCAACGGTATCTGGATAACAGAGACAGCAGCAGATGTCATGAGCTGTTTGAACGAGGTTCACATCAGTTTGTACGGGAGTAATGCTGAAACCCATGAAAAAATCAGCCAGGTGAAAGGATCATTTGAACAGGCTGTAAAAGGTATCAAGCGATTGACAGAAAGAGGTGTATACGTTGGTGTATCTGTCCTTATGGTGCCTTTTAACCTTGATCAATTAGAGGACATAGTTAGAATGGCTGTTTCTTTGAAATGCAGCATCGTACGGGTTGGTGTTATCTACCCTATGGGAAGAGCTCACAATAAGGAGTGGGAATTAACAGAATCACAGAAAGAATGGCTTGATATAGCAATTGGGGACCTTCAAAAAAAATATAAGGAAATTGACGTTCAATGGGAAGAAAAAATAGAGAAAGGGAGTAAGTGCGGTGCAGGGTTTTCCAGATGGGCAGTTGCCTCTAACGGGGATGTGTACCCCTGTTCTGTATTCAGGTTAGGTATAGGGAATTTAGTTAAAAATGATCCTGCAGATATTCTCAAGTCTCCTGCAGCAAAATTCTTGCAGGAACTGGAACCTCCTCATGAAGGACTCTGTGGTGACTGTGAGTATGTGTATATATGTAAAGAATGTCATGGACAGGCCTTTTCCCATTTCTCCCATGTCGAGGTGTGCAGATGGGCACAACAGTTTGTAACAGCCCCAGAACCTTTACAAAGCGCAGTCTGGAAAAAATCTTAGAAAAATAAAAAAGAAAGAAGCTATAGTATTACATTGGTCTAACAATACACTTGTCGAATAGCCTAAGGGTGGGGCATTCAGGGTCATGACAGGGGCCTATGGCATCCAGAGCTGACATGATAGGTTTTTCCCATTTCATTTGTTCACCTCCTTGTAAGTTGTATTCGGGAGATTTTTTTTCTAAAGCGAAATATTTAAACTTATCGGTGCGGGTGCGGGGAGATTGTAAAAGTGTCGAATGGTTGTCTCTTTTGTTACACGTGTAACAAAATTACCTTTTATTCCTCTCAAGTACAGAATCCCCAAAACACCATACATACGGTATAGCCACATGCATAGTAGACTCAAATAATGCAGGTATAGATTCTAGGGGATTATATCACAATTGAGATCACAAAAGGGATTAGAAACAGTGAAAAATCGTAGAGTGCCAGCTCTTTTCAATTTCATTGTATCACCTTCTTTTTATATAACCTCATTCAATGTATGAATTGCTTTGCTCTCTATGTCGTGCAACTCCAGAATTTTCTGCTGCATGTTGGTTAATAATGGCTGTAGATCCTTCTCCTGGAATTCTTTGACTGCTTTCTCCATTAAGTCATCTAATTCAGCATTGATTTTCAGCATCTTCTGTAAGGCTCCCTGTTTTTGTTCTTCAAAGATTTTGTTCTTCTCGAACATTAACTCTCGTGCCTTCCCTAAGGTAGGCCAGGAATCAGGAAGCGCGGCTTCAGCGATTTCACTCCAGATTCTGCCAGATTCCTCGTAGAATGCTGCCACCTCATCGAGTTTAGGATTGTCCAATATGGAACTTGCTTCTCTCAAGAATTTGGCATACATGAGCCGGAACGAACTTCCACCCGAACCGCCAATTTCAATGTAGATGTAGACGTTCATTAAACATCCATATAAGTTCAATCCTGTAAACTGTTCAGGCCATTTCACTACGATTTTAGCCCATTTTTTGATTCCTTTCAACCCGAAATTTGATATGGGCGGGTTCAGCATGGCATAGCAGCATTCCTTGATAGCTTCTGTGATACCTTCTTTCAGATCTTGAACTTCTGGTGGGTACTCAACCTTTAGTATCTTGTTCTTGGGAGGAAATGGAGGGAATTTGGAATTGCGGGCATTCTTTAAATCGTCTACCGTGACTGTCACTGGTCCTGCTCCTCGATCAGACATGTTCGCACTATTCTCTTCTTCATCTATACCGTACACCACTGCAGTGTGAGCACCAAAGTGTGCATCTTCCGGCATTGCCATGTACGGCAGATACGCCATATCCACGTACACATACACTGGTTCACCTGCTCGGAGCATGTTCTTTAATTCTTCATGCCCTTTCTTGGCACTGGCAGTCTGAAACAGTTCTGCATGACCACCAATTCTCTTACACATATTGGTCATGAATTCTTCGTATTTTCCACCGGAGCGACCTCCCACAAAGGGAGCTGGCATTTGTTTCATGTACCAGTAGATGAACCCAATACCTCCTCCTAACCCTAACAACATCTCTTCAGACAAGTCTACCCCGTGGTACCTCAATATGTTCCTCAATGCAGTGGTCTGACAGTGCTTCCCACCAAAGTAGTTGAAATCTTCAAGAACTATTCTTTCCATGGTTATACCTCCTTTTTATATCCTTTATGAACTGTTCAACCCACTCCCGTTCAGCTCTCACGTGAGCTAACGGACGAGTGAAAAGGGCCACTACAACATAGTCTGCCCCTTCTTTCACTTTTTCCTGGAGTGAACGTTCAACCAAGGCTTCTCTCTCATCTAGAGATTCTAGATACTGCCTGAGGCATTCCAGAACTTCTTCAGGCTTTAAAAGACGATGGTACGCAAGTCCTAGATCAAAAGGTGATATCAGCTTTTTATTCTGCGAAAGAAGGCTTTTTATCTTTTCTTTCAAAGCTGCCAACCCTTTTTCTGTCATGGTGTAAACTCTTCTGGACGGTTTACCCTCCACCTCTTCTAGACCACTTTTGATAAACCCTCTGGCTTCCAACCGCTTCAACACATAGTATATGGAGGAAAACCCAATTTCAGTCCAGACACGCATTCCTCTCTCCTCAATGATCTTTTCCAGTTCATACCCGTACCGCGGACTTTCGCAGAGCAATCCCAGTATGGCTGCCTCACGACTTGATATTCTAGACATATAATATCCTATATTTAGAATAGATATATAAAGGTTTCGGTGCTTTGGCTTTGGGTTGTCAATTTGGTGTTCCTCACTTGTTACACGTGTAACAAAAGTATCTTTATTTTAATTATTTTTCAAAATTTTGATATTCAAAGAGATTAGATTATGAACATGAGATTTTTATTGTAACCGTGTAAACTTTTAAAAGTGTCAAAGAGAATAGTACCTGATACTATGAAGCTTCCAAAAGTGAATAAGGACCAGTTGATCTGGGCGTTAGAGGATATAAACGGATTAGATGAGTACTACCTTGATTTAGAGACAGGAGAAATTGTGAGTAACTTCGAAGATTTACTGGCTGAATTAGGAATTGAAGAAGAAGACCTCGAAAGTGAAAGATACTGGTACATAACCCCCATCTCCTCGCAGGAGGGATATAATTTCATGGTAGAGTTCATAGAGACTGTTGAAGATGAGGAACTCAAAAGACGGTTAACCATTGCTATCAATGGGAGAGGAGCCTTCCGCATGTTTAAGGCCACCTTGTCAGAGTATCCAGAAGAACGGGAGAGATGGTTCAAATTTCACGACACAAAAATGGAAGAATACGCAGATGAATGGCTAGAAGACGTGGCATTAACACTCAAATCGAGAGAATAAAGAGGTGAACCCATGAACCTGCATTTCATATGCAGTGACTGCCACAGGAAGCAGAAGCTGGATGTTGGAGATGTTCACATTGTTGCCGATAAGGAGAATATCACTGACCCTGACAGAATTCTTTATGAAAAGGAGGTGCGGTGCAAATTCTGTGGATCTCACTTGGTAGAACTTCAGCCGCTGGAATATCATGTGCTGGTTCTGCGCAAAGCACTTCTCAACGTTGATGACGTTTCAATCGGCAAAACTGCTGGAATAGAAGAAGATAAGTTCATGCCATTCTCAAAGATAGAAGCCTACATTGAAAAGAGAATTGCTGAAGAACCAGAAAATGGAGAATTACGGTTACGGCACGCAAACATTCTCAGGAAATTCAATGAATATGACAAAGCTATAAAAGAATATGGGGAATCACTGCGGCTAAACCCTACTTTGATTGCTTCATTGATAAATTTAACCGATATTTTTCACCACAGGAGTATACAATACAGAGAAAAGGGAGCAATAACAAAGGCAAAAGAATACTACGAGAGAACAGTTGACCTTTACAATTCTGGGAATGCAGATCGTGCTACACTAACCAATTGGAAGGCAGCTCCTGCATGGATAATTCAAAAAGAGGAGGAGTTATACCCTCGAGGAAGAAAGCGGAAGCCCAAGAAAGATAAAAGAGGAAATTGTTAGATAATTAAACGATCGAGCTCAAAAATTAATGATGTATCCAAAATTATTTTTATTCAATCTGTACACGTTCATATCCAGCCTTTTCAAAATTCAGATAGATAACATTTCACGTTCAGTATTCATTCATTGGCTAGTGTGCACACTGCTGCTGTTCACTTGTTGGATGTTCCTTGTTACACGTGTAACACTTCACTAACGTGTCTTTTACTTATGTCTCACGTACCGATGAATTTATAAACTTATGTCGTAGTAGAGGAGTATGCTCACCAGGTTGATGTGCACAAGATTGAAGCAGTACAATACGTATAATGCAAAAATGTCTATTTCAAACAATATATTCTCAAGGGGCAAAAAGATTCTATTTTACAAAAGATTCAGGCTTTTTGATGTAGTTTTTAGAAAAAATGAGCTTAATTATACAGTAGAAAAAATACGAAAAACGAGAATTGTTACTGACAAATCAAAAGAGTTGATGTGATATAATGAAGGTCTGTTTAGTTAACCCACCATGGCTCGCCAGAGGGAGCTTTTATTTGGCACCTCTCGGATTAGCCTACCTCGCAGCAGTAGTGAGGGATGATGGCCATGACGTGTCCATCTTTGATTCTCAATTCCAGTCGAGAGAGATCATACTCCATTCAGTGACTCACGCAGATGTTGTGGGAATCACCTGTATGACGTGCAACTTTGGGGGAGCTGCAAAACTTGCAGAGGACATCAAAAGGAGTAACCCTGACACAGTTATAGTCATGGGGGGACCCCACGTAACATTTGGAGATACAGATGCTCTCAAAAACCCTTGCATTGACATAGTTGTCAGACATGAGGGAGAATACACCATGGTGGAGGTGCTGCGTGCGCTTGGCACAGGTGACCTTTCTGATGTTCGAGGAATTACCTACAGGGAAAATGGTGCTATTAAAAGAAATGAAGAAAGACCATTTATCGCAGATTTGGATACTCTCCCTTTTCCAGCACGAGATTTGTTGAAAACTGAAAAATACTACACAGGAGGGGGTATGCCCCGTATTATCTCCGGGAGAGGATGTCCGCACAAATGCATATTTTGTGCAGCTTCTTCAATGTGGGGACGCACAGTGAGACTTCGCTCTCCTGGTAACGTGGTGGACGAACTGGAACATATTATAGAAACCTACAACATTGGAATGGTTGGGTTCGATGATGATACCTTTACCATTGTCCCACACCACACGATTGGTATCTGCGAAGAAATACGTGAGCGAGGGTTAGACATCAAATGGGGATGCAATGTCAGAGTTGACACTATCAATGAGGACATGATTAAAATCATGAAAAAGGCGGGATGTTTCTCCTTTTTTGTGGGTGTTGAGTCTGGCAACCAAAAAACGCTGGATTTAATGAACAAAAAGATTACCTTACAACAGATAAGAAGGGCAGTAAATTTGGCCAAAGAGCACTCCATGGAGATAATACTTACGGGTATATTGGGGTTTCCCAATGAAACGTATGAAGATGTTCAGAAAACTATTGATTTTATGATCTCCTTGGATGGTGACAGGTATCTCTTTAACTTTCTCATGATTTATCCTGGGACTGAACTTGAGAAACGCCAGAAAGAATTAGGACTCAACCCTGTTGATAATGTATGGGAAAAGGTTGAAAAAGCACCATTTCAAATTCCTACAGTGGAGACGGAACATCTCAGAATTAGCGATCTTTCTCGGCTGTATATTCAAACAAATTTGAAATTAGACCGGTTATACAAGAATAAGAGAATTTGAAATTTTGATTTGCATTTATTGGAGATTATTGAGTTAAAAACTATTTTGGGAAGAATTTTACTATCCGGATGGATAAAGATATGAAGTGTGATGCCAGTCAGTGGTCATTGCAGTATTCTTGTAAAATAGTGTATTATTCCAGATATATTAAATTTTAGTGAAATTATCTTTCTTAAAAGTGAATATTGTACTTATAAGCCGATATTTTTATATACACGAAAGATACTACAAGTAGAGGTGAATATCATGATAAAGGTGCCGATACAGTTCGAACAGCCGCTTTTGTATACAGATAGAGCTGAGCCGCTTGCATTTGGAGGTGTGATATACTGTTGTACTCATGGAGGTTCCCAAGGTTCTATCTACTGCTGCCACAACGGCTGGACAAGAGGAATCTCTTGGTGCTGTTTGTAAATGCACGTGTTTACACATACATTCTTTTCCCTTTTTTAGTATAATAGGGTCTATATTTCTCCATAAAAATAGAAATATAATTTATTTCGTTTGTTCACAATTAAGGTTTTGAGCGAATGTCATTCTAGAGCTTTTTTGTTGCATCCAATACTGAGATGCTGTTGCTCTCTTTGTCGTAGTACAGCAGTCCTGCATCTTTTAATGTGGCTAACTTTGACCGAAGCTCTTCCTCATTTAAGTGGGAGAATTCCTTTTTTAATTCAGAAAATAATTTGATTGAGTCACAAAAAATCAACAAGTCTGTCTCATTTCGACCAAGGGTGTATCTGTGGGATTTAAATCCTTTTTCTTCTACAACAGAGCCATCTGGAGTTTCGATCCATTCATAAGAGTATTGCTGTTCTCTATAGAATTTTACAAGATCTTCAAAGTTATTCCACAGGTGGTAATGGTTGAACCTGTTCTGGTAGAAACTAAAGAATTTGAACCGATCAGCTTCAGGTATGAGGTGGAGTGGAGCAACTTCTTCCCAGAGTAGATTTTCTTTCCATTGTTCTTTATCAGCTTCCGACATCTCATTGTAAAAGGGGGATCTATCGATCAAGAAAAAGACAATAGGCTCAAGGTAACATTTATGGAGAAAAAACCGCAAAAATTTCAGATTGGTGCAGCTCTCTGCAATATCTTCTTTGGTTTCTGTGGGGATTCCTCTCATAATATTTATGTTTTTGAGGTAGAGGTTATGCTGGTGTGCACATTTGAGCGCCTGGATATTGTGGACCATCTTCTGTCTTTTCTGCATCTTTTGTAATAAGGAATCTGCCACTGCCTCAAATCCAGCCTGCACTTCACAAAACCCTGCCCGCTTCATGTATTTCACCATTTCTTCATCTATGAAAAGAGGAGATATCTCTGCACATAAACGGTATGGTCTCCTTCTCTCTCGTATACTCTGCATGAGCAGGTTGAGAAGGGTTTTAAACCTTCTTTTGTTTCCCGCAATATCGCTGTCTGTAAATAAGAATTCATCAACTCTAAATTTTTTTGACTGGTACTCTATTTCTTCAACAATATTCTCAGGGGAACGCACACGGTAGGCGTATCCTTCGTTCAGAGCACAGAATTTACACTTGTTCCAGTTACAGGCCCTGCTCCCCCAGATAGGGACTAAAAATGACCTATCGAAGGGATCAAACTTTTTCATTACACGAAAGTAATCTGAGTGATCTGCAAAAGGGTATTCATCTAAAGGAGGATACTCTTGCATATTTCCTGTTAAAAGGATTTTCTTATCATCCCGATACACCAGGTGGGGCACATCAACAATATCAGTGCCGTCTTCCAGAGCTTTCGCCAAGTACAAGAGGGGGTACTCTCCCTCTCCCCATATGGCAAAATCTGCCAGAGTTAAAACCTTCATGAACGCACGTGCTTGGTGCCTGTTATAGATGCCGCCCAACACAACCTTGATGTCAGGGTTCATTTCTTTTAACCGACGGATCAGATACAAACTCATCAACCACTGGTAGGTCTTTAAAGTGAACCCTGAAAGAGGTACGTCATAAAGATTGTTCTGTTTAATGTATCTATCAATATCATCCTTGAGTGCAGACAGTGCTTCAAACAGTTCTTCTTTGGAATAGAGTGATGAAAAAAGTTGGTCAGACGTGGTTGGACGGAAGTTTTTGGAGTCTTCTGCCAGCAGTTGCTTACAAATATAGAATATGATGAATTCACTGGGAAATGACTCCATAGCTCCTGCGTGATCCCCCATGTCTTTTTGGAAATTCTGTATTCTTTTGGATAGAATGACATTCCAGTAAACATTTGTGACAGGGATTCCTTCAGCCTCTAAAAATCCTTTCAAGTATCCTAGAGGAGCATTTGGAACACTCTGCCAGTACGGGGGTGTACAGTGCAGAATCATCAAAAATTCACCTTAAAGAGTGTGAACATCATAGTTTATAAATTTTGTGGTTACAACTGTAATTATGAAACTTTTAACGTGAGATAAGGGTTTATTATCGTAGAATTTTTCTTCGTATTGTCTCTTCCTCTAGTTGAATGCAATATACTAGTTTTATTTTTACATTTCTCTAAGGCAGGATTAACCTGCATGGATGTTCAAAAAAATTCTGATTGACAGGTGACTCTGCTTTTTATTACGTGGTGGCACCTTATTGGCTAAAGCATAAACCTTCGACCCTAAACTGGCAGCCTGAATGTTACCTGCTCTCATGAATCCTCGTACTTTTTAATTTCTAATTTTTCTCTCATTTCTATGAAGTCATGTTGTCCCCCTTCTGAATGAACGACTTTAGTCATGGCCTATAAAATGTCGTACTTTAGGCGGCACTGATTACTCTTTTTGGGTGCGAATCACTGAATCAATAGCCCCTTGACGTGACTGTTAAAGAAGTCTTCCCTTGAAAAGGAGGTTCAATCTTCTCCATTAGGGCTGTTATCTATGGAGGACAGTATGTTACACGTGTAACATTTCGGGTTGATTATCATTTTGATCATAATTGAATTATGAAGAGATAATTAATAAATTCAGGGAGGTTCGATCCCCTGAAAATGTGACAATCCCTCCTCATTTATACGGGAGTACTGTATCTGATATTGGATAGGTACTATTCTGAAGCTTTTTTTGTTGCATCCAACACTGAGATGCAGTTGCCCTCTTTGTCATAATACAGCAGCCCTGCATCTTTTAATGTGGCTAACTTTAACCAGAGCTCTTCCTCATTTAAGTGGGAGAATTCCCTTTTTAATTCAGAAAATTTCTTGACTGAGTCACAAAAAACTAGCAAGTCTGTCTCATTTCGACCAAGGGTGTATCTGTGGGATTTTAATCCTTTTTCTTCTACAACAGAGCCATCTGGAGTTTCAATCCATTTATTGTAGAAGTTGAAGAATTCGAACCGATCAGCTTCAGGTATGAGGTGGAGTGGAGCAATTTCTCTCCACAGTGAATCTTCTTTCCACTCTTCTCTCTCTTTTTCTGACATTTCATCATAGAATAAGGACCCTTTGAGCAGAAGGAGAATGGTGGGCTCAAGGCGGTATTTGCTGAAAAGAAACCGGAAGAATTTGAGGTTTGAACAACTCTCTTTGACATCTTCTTCTGTTTCTGTGGGAATTCCTCGTATGATGTTGAGACTGTAGAGGGGGAGGTTACACTGATGTGCATATTTGAGTGCCTGGATATTGTGGACCATCTTCTGTCTTTTCTGCATCTTTTGTAATAAGGAATCTGATGCTGCTTCAAATCCACTCTGCACTTCGCAAAATCCTGCGCGCTTCATGTATAGAGCAGTTTCGGAATCAATAAATAGGGGAGAAATCTCTGCACAGATACGGTAGGGTTTCTTCCTCTCCCGCATGCTCTGTATGATCAGCTGGAGAAGGGTTTTAAACCTCTTTTTGTTTCCCGCAACATCGCTGTCTGTAAACTGGAAGTTGCTGATTCTGTACTTCTTTGATTGGTATTCCATTTCTCCAACAATACTCTTGGGGGAACGCACACGGTAGGCGTATCCTTCGTTTAAAGCACAGAATTTGCACTTATTCCAGGGACAGCTTCTGCTTCCCCATATGGGAATGAGAATTGACTTATTGAAGGGATCGAATTTCTTCATGGTGGTAAAGTAATCTGAATGATCTGCAAAGGGGTATTCATCCAGGGGTGGGTCTGGGTTTGCGTGTGCCGTTGTTGAGATGATTCTATCACCTTCCCGATACACCAGGTTTGGCACATCAGCGATATCAGTGCCGTCTTCCAGAGCTTTCGCCAAGTACAAGAGGGGGTACTCTCCCTCCCCCCATATGGCAAAATCTGCCAGAGTTAAAACCTCCATAAAGGCACGTGCTTGATACTCGTTGTAGATACCACCTATCAAGATTGGGGTATCAGGATTCATTTCTTTTAACCGGCAAATAATGTATAAACTCATCAACCACTGGTAGGTCTTTAAAGTGAACCCCGAAAGAGGTACATCATAAAGATTGTTCTGTTTAATGTATCCATCAATATCATCTTTGATAGAGGTTACAGCCTCAGAAAGTTCTTCTCTGGAAAAGGTTGATGAAAAAACGAGATCAGATGTGGTTGAACTGGAATTATCAGAATTTTCGGCCAGCATTTGTTTACAGATATGAAATATAATGTGTTCACTGGGAAATGCTCCCACAGGTCTCGGATAGTTCCCCAATACCCTCTGGAAATCACCGATTTTTTTGGCCAAAATCACGTTCCAGTAAACATTTGCTCTAAAAATCCTTTCAAGTATCCTAGAGGAGCATTTGGGACGTTCTGGCAGTAAGGGGGTGTGCAGTGTAGAATCATCAAAAATTCACCTCACGCTCATTGATGATATCTTTGTTTATAAGTTTTTTGGTTATATATGTAATTATGGAACTGCCAGCCTAAGATAAAGACTTATTATTAAAAAATTTATCTCTTTATTTCACTTTTTTTAGTTTATTATTCTATAAAAGTACTATTTTTACAATTCTCTAAAATGAGATCAACACGGAATTACAAAGAAGAGTAATGTGGTTCTCTGGAGTTGTCAAATCTGTGAGTGTTCATTCTGTTACACATGTAACATTGTGAAATAATGTCTTAAATTTATGTAATGCTAGAAAAATCGACAATGCAAGAGGTCAGTCATGAGTCATCTCTCGAAGCCTTGATAATCCCGCTCTTCCTTTAGTATTTCAAAGAATTGAACCACCGCTATTACCTGACGCTACACACCAGAAGAAACAACCGCCAGAACTGTGGAGCATACCCTGATCTACTGCTTCTGGATTTCGTTCATCTGTCAAATGTAGGAAGGGTTAGATCTATTAGTGTATATTTATCTCAAAAATCTTCAAATTTAGTAAGAGTAGCTTTTTCAGTTACTGATACTGTATGTATCAACCGATACATTTATAAGCCTGATAGATGATAAAAAATCGGAGGTGAACATCATGATGAATGTACCGATGCAGTTCGAACAGCCACTGTTAATTGAGGGTGGAGTAGGGCCACTTGCAGTAGAAAAGGGCTGGATAAGTTGCTGTCATTGCCATTGGGCTAGAGGATGGATCTCCTGCTGCCTGTGCTAGAGGATAAATCTAGATACTAATAACAACGAATTTTTCCTTTTTTAATTAACTTTCGGCTATTCTAGTGATATTTTTTTATCTAATTCTAGTTTTATGATGTCTTGAAAAATTTGGCCAAATAACACCTTACTGTAAGAGAGTCGGCTGCCAGGACTTTCACAGCAAATATTTCTATGAATAAAAATAGGAGAACAGCCCTTTAAATTGGATTACCCCCGAAGGGGTTGTCCAGTCTTTAGAGGTCATGTTACACGTGTAACATCTCAGTTAAATCATCATTTCACTCACAATTAAACATAAAGAGACAAAACATGAACTCAAGGGGGTCTCATTCCCCGAAAATTCGACAAACTCCCCTGAACAGATTTCTGGTTAGCCCATTTCAGAAGAACAGGTAATGTACAGGATACAAAGAGGTTGTCACGATGCCATTATTGTGTGTTTATCTCAAATACTAATCTGTCTAGTAAAAATAACTTTTTCAAATATACATACTGTATGTATCAACCGATACATTTATATGTCTGACATAT
>SMTZ1_10012333_pt1 | contig 13961 bp, 15 predicted proteins | sample DeeMarSWOR136_30_FD_25667 | JGI IMG/M metagenome (IMG submission 25667) | reverse complement strand
CCTACTCCAGGGAGGACGTCGACCACTGGGCAGACGTCCTGGAGAGGGTGATCGAGGAGGCCTACGCGGACCCAGAGCTTGTCAAGACCGCGCCCCACAGGTCCTCCGGCCACAGGATAAGGTCGGAGCCCCTCGACGACCCAGAGAAGTGGGCGATGACCTGGAGGGCATACAAAAGGAAGAGGAGGCTCAAGTAATGGACCGTCTCAGGGACAGGATAGCCCTCGTCACCGGGGCTAGGCAGGGTATCGGAGCCGGAGTCTCCCGGGTCCTGGCGAGGCACGGCGCGACAGTAGTTCTCACGGACGTCCACTCTGGAGTAGAGGAGACCGCCGAAGAGATCCGAGGGGAGGGTAAGAGGACCGTCTCCCACAGGATGGATGTCACCAGAAGTGACGAGGTGGAGCGCGTCGTGAACTTGGTGCTGGAGGATCATGGGAGGGTGGACATCCTGGTGAACAACGCCGGGATCTACCCTAGGAGGAGTCTCGTAGAGATGGACGACGTCTTCCTGGAGCGCATGTTCGACATCAATGTCTTCGGGATGTTCAGGTGCTCGAGGGCGGTGCTGCCCGGGATGATGGAGAGACGCTACGGCAAGATCGTCAACGTGAGCAGTGTCACGGGGCCCATGGTTGGGAGCCCGGCAGGGGGCCAGACCGCCTACGGGGCGACGAAGGCGGCTGTCGTGGGTTTCACGAAGGCCCTCGCCCTCGAGGTCGCCCAGCACGGGATCAACGTCAACTGCATACTGCCTGGTTACATCCACAGCCCCAGTGCCCACGGCCTCAGGGGGGCCATAAATGGTACGGACTCGGAGGAGGCGATGAGGGAGTTCGGCCTCAAGATACCCGTGGGGCGACAGGGTACGCCGGAGGAGGTGGGCAAACTCGTCCTCTTCCTCGTCTCCGACGAGTCCAGCTACCTCACGGGATCGGAGATAGTGATAGACGGCGGCAACATCCTCCAGGAGGAGTACCTGGGACCGTACCGGCCCAAGTAGGCACCCTCAGCTGCGGGACCTGACCCTATAGACCGTCCTCCTCCTGTACCCAGTCACGACCTTCCTGTAGCCGCTCAGCTCCTCGTCGAGATCAGGTTCTCCCGTGTCCACTAGGAGGGGCCTCCCCCTGAGGGCCGCGAGCTTCCCGGGCGTGGCCACAATCTCAATGTTCTCGACTCCGACCCGCCTGATGACCCTGGGGCTTATCTGCTGGTTGCCCCTCCCGAATATGAACCCCTGGCCCCCGATCACTGTGACGACGATCTTCGCCATCCTGCCTTCGGTGAGCTCCAGGAGACGGGCCTCGTTGGCGTCCGAGGCGAGCAGCTCCCCCCTCTGAACCACGTCGACGCCGAGGAGAGTCTTCCCCAGCCCGAGACCCTCGGCTATCGGCCTAGTCGTGGAACCGGGGCCTATGATGTAGACGGTGTCGTCCCTCATGTTCTCGATCACGTCAGCGGCTATCGCCTCCAGGGAGACCTCCTCTGGCGGAGAGCCTGTCCTCCCTGAAGGCCTCCTCGTCGATGTCCATCACCTCGGACTCCCGTATCTCCACCCTCTCCCCCCTCAGGAACATGGATGCGACGTCGCCCGCGCTCGAGGGGTTGATGGCGTAGACCCCGGAGTGGATCTTCACCCCCGCGGGGATCCCGATGACGGGCACCTCGCCGTCGACTGCCTCGTAGATGTCCCTGGCCGTTCCGTCGCCCCCGGCGAAGAGGATGAGCTCCACGCCCATCTCCAGCATCTCCCTAGCGGCCCTCCTCGTGTCTTCGGAGGTTGTCGCCCCCTCCGAAATGGAACCAATCACCATGGGCTGGAACCCGCACTCACGGGCTTCGTACTCCCCCATCTCCCCCGGGTAGGTTATCAGCTCAATCTCTTCTCTCATGGGCAGTATCCTACGGAGAGCCTCGACAGCCCTGCCTGGGGCGAGTTTGACAGCCCCCATCTCCAAGGCTCTGGCCTGGGTCTCCCGCCCGTCGCTCCCCTTGAGCCCCACTCGACCGCCTATCCCCGCGATCGGATTAACGATCAGGCCCAGCCTCCTCTTCACCGTCGTCGCATCCTCTTGTTTTCTAATGCCATTGCAGGTCGCGACGTTTCAATCTTCCTCATGCCCACAGATGCGGAGAATCATGAGCACCAAGGTGCGGGCGACGGCGACGAGCTCGTCCACAGGCACATGCTCGTCGGGGGCGTGAGCGTTCCTCACGTCTCCGGGGCCGAAGATGACGGTGGGTGTGCCCCCCGTGTTGACGAGATGGCGCATGTCGGAGGCGTAGGTCATCCCCTCCAGCTCCGCCTCTCTCCCCGTAGCGTCCCTGAACGCCCCCCTGACCATGTCGATGATTGGCTCGTCGAAGGTGATGCTGGCTGGGTCGAACTGGTAGCCGCTCCATTCGACTGTGACCGGGTGCTCCCTGAGCCAGGGATCTGACCTGCAAGCCCTCATCACAGCCTCCTCCAAACTCTTCCGGGCGGCCTCTGGCCTCTCCCCGACTTTGACCCCTATCCGCCCCTCGAAGGTGAGGCTCTCTGCCACAGAGCCCGGCCAGGTCCCCCCTCGGACCGTGCCGATGTTGATGGCGTAGGGGGTCTTGTACCTGGAGTAGAGCGGATCGTTCAGGCCTCTGTTCCGCTCCACCTCGAGGGCCCTGAGGGCTTCGTGCAGTGGCATGAACTTATCGATGGCGCTCACCCCCTCCTCCTTGACGCAGGCGTGGGCGGACCTGCCGGGAATGTGGACGCTGAAGGAGAGGGCGCCGGCGTGGGCTGGGGCTATCTTCGCCTCGCTGGGCTCCATCACCACGGCGCCGTCGGCGGCGTATCCCCTGAGCACCGCGGCCAGGGTCCCCGCTCCCCCGTCCTCCTCCCCGATGACGCTCTCCAGAATTAACCTGCCTCTCAAGCGGGCCCCCGAGTCCTTGATGGCCCTGGCGGCGTAGATTGCGCAGCTGAGGCCCCCCTTCATGTCACAGGCGCCCCTCCCGTAGACGGAGCCGCCCGATATCGTCCCCTCCAGGGGCGGGTGAAGCCAGTTCTCCTCGTCGCCGGGGGCCACGGTGTCGACGTGGCCGTTCAATATGAGGCTCCCGCCGCATCCACCGCCCTCCAAAGTTCCGACGACGCCGAGAGCCCTCTCCCTGTCGATGGACATGCTGAACGAGGGGGGCCCGGAGAGGGCCTCCAGGTCTAATTCCCACTCGTCCACCTCTAATCCCAGCCCCCTCAGCTCCGAAGCCACGCGCCTCTGGGCCGCTGTCTCCTCCCCTCCGTGGCTGGGGATGGCTATGAGCTCGCGCAGGAACTCTAGCATCCCCTCGACGTCGAGGGCTCCGAGGGCCCTCCTCTCAACCTCGTTCATGGCCGGCTTCTATTCTGTCCTGCACACAAGATATGACCTTCGCAGGCGGGGAAAGATTAAGGCGCCCATCAGCCATCTATGAGCAGGTGGAGGATAGCCTTGAAGGCCGTTGTCAAGGTCAGACCGGAGCCAGGGGTGGAGGTCCTCGACGTCCCGGCGCCCGAGGCCGGGCGGGGGGAGGCACTGATAAGGGTCAGAGCTGCCGCCATCTGCGGCAGCGATCTGGGGATCTACGACTACACACCCGCCTACTCCAGGATGAGGCTTCCCGTCGTCCTAGGCCACGAGTTCGCCGGCGAGGTCGTCGGTGTCGGGCCCGGCGTGGAGGGCTTCGGTGTCGGGGATAGGGTCCTCAGCGAGTCCGTGCGGGCGTGCGGCTCCTGCCGCTACTGCAGGGAGGGGCTGCCCAACCTCTGCGAGGCCTCCACCCTCTTCGGAATCCACGTGGACGGGGGCTGCGCCGAGTACGTCGCCGTCCCCGAGGGCCTCCTCCACGGCGTTCCTGATGAGATGTCGTACGAGGAGGCTGCCGTCGTGGAGCCCCTGAGCAACGCACACCACTTCGTCTCGGACATCACCCCAGTCAGGAGGGGGGGCTTCGCCGTGGTCCATGGCGTGGGGCCCATCGGCCTCTTCTCCGCCCAGCTGCTCAGGCTGGCGGGGGCCGAGGTGCTCGTCACCGGGATAGGCGTAGACTCGGAGAGATTCAGGATAGCTAGAGGGCTCGGCCTCGAGACCGTCAACGTCGAGGAGGAGGGCCTGGAGGAGAAGGTGATGGAGAAGACGGGGGGTAGGGGGGCGGACGTGGCAATAGTCGCCGTTGGGGCCGCCTCCGCCTTGATCCAGGCAACGCGTGTCGTGAGGAAGGGGGGCCACGTCACTTTAGTGGGGATCTTCCCGGGGGATGTCGAGCTCCCGTTGACCGAGGTGGTCCGGAGGGAGGTGGTCATCGCGGGGGCGTACGACGCAAGGCCCGAGAACTTCGAGAGGGCGATCGAGCTCATCAGGAGTGGAAATGTCGCGGCCGCCGACCTCATCACCCACAGGTTCTCCCTGGAGAGGGCGAAGGAGGCCTTCGAGGTCGCTAAATCGAGGAGGGGTTGCAAGGTGCTCTTCAAGCCCTGAGGGCGCCACTAGACGAGAGACCGGTGCTCATTTAAATACGGATCTTCGAGTAAAACTGGAGGTAATATCGGGGTGTCGAGTATTCCGGTGCCTTCAGGGGTATTCATGCTGGTTCGGAGCAGATCCGACGACATAGTCTGCTTCGAGGCCGGACGACCGGCAAGGGACTTCTGGCTCATTGCAGGGGTTCTCCTGGTAATCTGGGGCGTCCAGGAGTTCCTCAGGCTGAACCTCTACGAACTATGGCCGTACATCCTGATTGCCGTGGGGCTCTACGTAGTCTACGTCTCCCTCATTCGCGGGAGGAGAGGATGAGGGAGAACCTTTCAACCCTTTAGCAATCAGCGTTCGGCATACGTTGGCCGTTTCAATTGCATTAACTTGAGGCCATGAGCGTCATAGGGAGGAGGGTCTAGAGGGAGTTCCACGTCTGCGAGGCTTATGGCTACGACCGGGGGTTCCACGTCTCTGGAAGACACGTCTCTGAGCATTAAGAGGGTAAGACGAGCAGGAGCTCTAGCGATCCCGGCCTCGTTCAGCCTCTCTCATGCGTCTGCCTGAGCCCGTTCCTCCTCAGCCCAGTTGCTTATCAGGCGTGGAATGTACTCTATCATCTTTCTCACGCCCTCCACCTCGATGAACTCGTTGGGGGCATGGATCCTCCCCCCGTACCCGGGGCCAGCGGTTATGATGGGCATCCCCAAGGTCTTTGTGAAGAGATACTCGGGGGCGGATCCCGCTGCCGAGGTGATGATGTAGGGTCTCATCCCCAGCTCCTCGAAGGCCCGCCTAGCAGCCACGGCGATGGGGGCGTCGGGGTGAGTCCTGCTCCAGTCGTAGTTGTGGTAGATCCTGTACTCGACCCAGTCCCTGAGCCCGTGCCTCTCCAGATGCTCCTCGAACCGTCTCAGGGTCGCCTCCTTAGTCATGTTTGGGACCAGCCTGAAGTCCATCTTGAAGGTGACATCTCTCGGGGTCACGGTCTTCGCCCCCTCCCCCGTGTAGCCGCCGATGATGCCGTCCACGTTGACGCTGGGCTTGAAGAAGACGTCCTCGTAAAGGTCCTTGACGGGCCCCCGGGTCTTCGCTATGCCGTACTGCTCCACCAGCTCCTCCAGGCCGAAGGCCTCCCTGAGGTCGGGCAGGTACTCGACATCCTCCTCCAGGGGCGTGGCGACGTCCTCGAAGAGCCAGTCCGCGACTATGTTGCCCTCGGCGTCCTTCAGCGTCGAGATCAGGTTGGAGGCTATCTCCACGGGGTTGTAGTGCATCATAGCGTAGCTGCTGTGGGCGTTGTAGCGGCTCGCCTTTATGGTGACCTCCAGGTAGATCACGCCCCTCTTCCCCAGGATGATCTGGGGCATGCCCTTCTTCCCCTCGGTTGGCATCATGAAGAACCCGGACTGGGCCCCTCTAAGTTCCCCCTTCCTGTCCTCGACCAGCCTCGCGATGCTGGGGCTGCCTATCTCCTCCTCCCCCTCAAGGACGAAGACGAGGTTGACCGGGAGCCCCTCTGAATCTCTCAGGGCCTCGACACCGAGAAGGGTCGCCATGAGGGGCGCCTTGGTGTTGACCGCCCCGCGAGCGATGATCCTGTCCCCAACTATCTCGGCGGCGAAGGGAGGCGCGATCCACTCCTCTAGGGGCTCCACGGGGAGGACGTCGTACATGCTGTACAGGATGAGCGTCCTGTCGGAGTCCCCCTCCATCCGCCCGTAGACTATGGGGTGGCCGTCGTACCTGAGCAGCTTGGCCTCTATGCCGAGTCGGTCCCCAAGGAATTCCCTGAGAAAGTCGGCAGTCTCCTCGATACCCTCCCCTGTTGGCGATACACTCGGCATCCTGAGGAAGCCCCTCACGTCCTCAAGATAGCCCTCCCACCTGCACTCAATTAGAGACGAAGCGTCGTCCAATCAACCCACCTCTCAAACCCGCGCTCCTTGTCAGCTTTTTCCACGTGTCCCGAGGCGCAGAGGCCCCGTGCACGGGAAAGTTTAATCGATCCTGTCATGTATATGATGATCGATGAGCGACATAGAGCTTAACGGTTCCACCTGCGAGAGTTGCGGCCAGCCCCTCTTCCTAGATGTCGAGGAGTGCAAGAGCTTCATAGAGAAGAAGATGAAGGAAGGATATCTGGTCTGCGGCTGCTGCGGGTCGAAGGCTCCCTCTAAAAAGCGTGGGAACCAGTAAGACCTCTGATAATCATCGCGACATAATTGGTATTTTCGCGGAATTATACAGTTTTTTTCAAGTGGAGAGCTGCATGATGGCGTCGTCAATGTCCCCGCTCTTCATTATGAAGGAGCCCGAGGCGATGACGCTCGCCCCCGCCTCCCTCGCAGCTCTAGAGTTATGAGGGGTCATGCCGCCATCGACCTCGATTGGGATGGATCCGTGCATCTCCCTCAATACCCTGCACTTGCTAAGGGTCTCAGGGAGGAATCTGCCCCCGTACCGGCCGGGCTCGACCGTCATCACGAGTACCCCGTCGACGACATCAAGGTAAGGCTTCAAGACCTCGACTCCCGATTCGGGATTCAACGCCAGGCTAACTTTGAGGCCGTGACCCCTTACGATCCCAAGAGCGACCTCAATATCATGAAGGGTCTCTACGTGGAGGATAACCGAACCCACTTTGCTTGCGAGATCCTCTATCCTCTCAAGGGGTGCCTCCACCATAAGGTGGGCCTCGTACACGAACCAGGGGGGCAGCCGGAAATCGAAATCCAGGGAGCGGTTCTTCACGAACCTCCCATCCATGATGTCGAGCATGACCCTGCCTACCTTGCCCTTGAGCCTGTCGAGCATCTCGTCAAGCTCGTCCTGCGTTGAGGCTATGATAGCAGGAACAACCACGACAGCCATGTCTGCAACCTTGCCAACACGAAATATGAGCCCAACGACGGGGATCCTATTTCAGCCTTTCCCCCTCCTTGTAAACTCCTAAATATTCTTAGCCCATAGATTCCTCCAAGACGTTTCTGAGAGGTAGAAGATTTGATCGTATGTGGCCATTCCGAGGTCAGACGGACGGAGGGCGGCTGGGAGGTGCGGATCGACGAGCTCGTGGGGCACGCCCTGAACCTCTTCCCGGGGCAGGTGCTCTTCGGGGCGAGCGATGAGGGCTCCAAGAGGATCTTCCTCTCCCCCCTCAAGCTGAACCCTCACGTCAACTACTTCAGAGTGTTCCTGGAGGACATAAGAGGCTCCTTAGCATCGATGACCGATCTCTTCTCCGAGAGAGGCATAAACATACTGAGCGGCGGCGCCTTCGGCTTCGGGAACATCTGGGTATCAGAGTTCATAGCGGACTTCAAGGGAGTCGATGAGGGCCCGGAGGGCATCGTGAACGAGATAGAGGGCCTCGGAGGCTTCGTGACCTCTAGGGAGATAACCGAGCTCTTCCCCAGGGCCTTTGAGCTGGAGTCGACCTACGAGTTGAGATCCGACGACAATGGCTTGCTGCTGTCCATGCCTGAATTACCGGAAGGACTGGAATCCAGCACGAGGCTGTATGCCGTACTCAAGGCCTGGCCCCAGGTGCAGGCCCTCTTCCTCGACTTCATATCCTCGAGGGATCGACTGCTGAAGATAACCGCCAAGATAAGTGACGTCCCGGGCTCCCTCAACAAGCTGGCTGACCTCCTCGGTAGCCAGGTGAACCTCCACGCGATCCACGAGCAGCACCACGACGAGGTCTCGGGTGAGTGGACGATCTATGGCGTCATGGAGATAGGCAACGTCGAGGAGCTCAAGGCTAAGGCGAGAAGGGCGCCGACTGTCCTCGTGTTCGACGTGGAGCCCCTGGGCTGGGAGGGCTAAATAAAAGTCGACTGGCCCACTCAACCTGTCCGGCATATTTATATAATCTCAGAGAGTAGAATTGCCACCTTGGTGGTGTAAGGATGCGCCAATTCCAATATCCGACGCACAGGTAGACGATCTACGTCGAATTGTGCTCAGGACAATTAACAAGAACCAGGTTCTCATTCTCACGCACATCCCAAGGGTGCCGGCCTCTATCACCTCTATTCTCAGGGAGATCTCAAGGAAGTACCAGATCCCACTCTCGACGCTAAAGAGGAACGCCCAGATACTTAGAGACCTCAACCTGATACGATATGGGGAGGCACCGAAGTTCTCGGGTGTGGAGATTACAGAGCTGGGGCAGTTCATCTCAAGCTTGACGACGGGGGAGGAAACCAGCCTTCTGGGGAACATGGTCAAGACGAGATCTGGCTTTGTACCCTTCGGCTCGGTCACGAAGACCCTCCGGAAGAGGGTCCTCAGGATGATAGCTGAAGCAGGCTCGGGCCACCTCGGCGCCTCGCTCTCGGCGATAGACGTTCTGGCGATACTCTATTTCATGAAGATGAGACACGATCCCTCGAACTCTGATTGGCCGGAGAGGGATCGACTCGTCTTGAGCAAGGGGCACGCAGCCCCCGCACTCTACGCCGTCCTCGCCGAGGCGGGATACTTCCCTGTCGAGTCACTCTCGACCCTGAGGAGGATGGGGGGCATGCTGCCCGGCCACCCTGAGATAAGGACTCCGGGAGTTGACGCCAGCACCGGTTCCCTCGGCCAAGGGCTCTCCATAGCCGTGGGAATGGCCTTGGCCGCCAAGATGGACGGGGCCAGCTACAGGGTGTACGCCCTCTTGGGGGACGGGGAGCTGAACGAAGGGCAGATCTGGGAGGCCGCCGCCACAGCCGCCCACCACAGGCTGGACAATCTCACAGTCATCGTGGACAGGAACGGATACCAGCTCACGGGGAGGACGGAGGACGTCAAAGCACTTGGATCCATCGTCGACAAGTTTAGAGCATTCGGCTGGGAGGTCATAGACACCGACGGCCACAACCCGGCGAGCATCCTAGACGCCCTTGAGAGGTGCGACATGGCGACGGGGGGGCCCAGCGCCGTCATAGCGAGGACCACGAAGGGGAAGGGGGTCTCCTTCATGGAGGGGAACCAGTTCAGCAGGAAGCCCCCCAGCGCCAGTGAACTGGAGCGAGCCCTCTCGGAGCTGACGTAGATGATGAAGCTCAAGATGCAGGCCTCCCAGGTCGAGTCATTCGGAAAGGCTCTCCTCTCCCTCGGCCTCGAACGGGAAGAACTGGTCGTCCTAGACCCCGATGTGTCCGACTCCACGAAGACAGCCTACTTTGCCGAGAGGTTACCCGAGAGGTTCATCAGCGTGGGGATCAGCGAGCAGGACATGATAGGGATCGCCGCGGGCCTAGCTGCATCGGGGAAGACGCCGGTCGCCTGCGGGTTCGCGATGTTCACATCGTGGGGACCCACGGAGGCCTCTCCCCAAGCGCTGACGGGGCCTCCCACCAGGCCTTCGGGGACGTCGCGCTGATGCGCGTCCTACCAAACATGAAGGTGGTGGTACCCGCCGACGCCCCCGAAACCGAGGAGGCGATTAGGACCTTAGTGGAGTGGTACGGCCCCTCCTACCTGCGCCTGGGCAGGGGCAGCTCCCCAGTGGTCTACGACGACGGGTGCGACTTCATCTTGGGAGAGGCCACAGTCCTCCAAGAGGGCTCAGACGTCACGATCATGGCCAATGGCATCATGGTCTCCAAGGCCCTCATCGCCGCGGACATGCTTTCCGGTGACGGAATCGACGCCGGAGTCGTAGATGTGCACACGGTGAAGCCCCTCGACGAGGCGCGCGTGAACAAAGCGGCCACCGAGACCGGGGCCATAGTTGTAGCTGAGGAGCACAGCGTGATTGGTGGCCTCGGCAGCGCGGTCGCCGAGTTTTTGGCAGAGTCTAGGCCTGTCCCCGTCGTAAGGGTCGGAATAAGGGACAGATTCGGGGACTCGAGCAGGAGCTACGAAGATCTCCTGAGAAAGTACGGGCTGACTCCAGGTGATATTGTGGAGGCGGTCAGAGCCTCCATGGGGTTGAGGGACAGATAGAGGTGAGGAACGTGTCGATCAAGATTTCTTCGAAGATCAAGCTGGCCACCAAACAGGATGGCAAGGAGAGGTCAATCGTCAAGGTCGGAGATTCCCTGATAGGAGGGGAGGGGATCACGGTCATCGCGGGCCCCTGCTCCGTTGAGTCTAGGGAGCAGATACTTGAAGTGGCGAGAGCAGTGAAATCCGCTGGGGCGACGATGCTTAGAGGCGGCGCCTTCAAGCCCCGCACACTCCCTTACAGCTTCCAGGGCCTCGGCCTCGAGGGGCTCAAGCTCCTTGACGAGGCGAGGGAGGAGACGGGCCTGCCCATCGTGACGGAGGTGATGACACCAGAGGAGGTCGGGACAGTCGAGGAGTACGCGGACGTCCTCCAGATAGGGGCTAGGAACATGCAGAACTATCACCTCCTGAGGCGCGTTGGGGAGGCGAAGAAACCCGTCGTGTTGAAGAGGGGGCTCTCGTCTACCGTGGAGGAGTGGCTCGGCGCCGCCGAGTACATCCTGAACGGGGGAAACGAGTCTGTCATCCTCTGCGAGAGGGGAATACGGGCCTTCGAAAGGCTGACGAGGTTCACCCTCGACCTGGCGGTGGTGCCACTACTGAAGGAGGTGAGCCACCTCCCAGTGATCGTGGACCCCAGCCACGGGACCGGCGTAAGAATATTGGTAGCGCCCATGGCAAGGTCCGCAATCGCAGCAGGCGCTGACGGCCTCCTAGTGGAGGTCCACCCGAGACCCGAGGAGGCCAAGAGCGACGGCCCCCAATCCCTCACTCCCAGGGGCTTCAGAGATCTCATGGAGGGGCTAAGGCCTGTCGCCACGGCTGTGGGAAGGACCCTGTGACAACAGAGGTGAGCCTCATGAGGACGGTAGCGGAACCAATCGTAGTTGACCTGGCGGAGAGGAGCTATCCCGTCTACGTTGGACCAAGTCTCCTCCGTGAGACAGGCCCATTGATGATGGAACATCTGGCGCCAGCAGGCAAGTGCGCTGTCGTTACAAGCCCGCCAATCAACGAGATGTACGGGGAGACCGTCTCGGCCTCACTGGAGGCGGCGGGCCTTGAATCAAGCGTCTGCTTGGTCCCGGACGGCGAGGAAGCCAAGACCTGGTCCACGGCCGAGACGCTGATTGGCGGTCTCCTCGACGCGGGCCTGGACAGGAGCTCCGTGGTGGTCGCCCTCGGAGGGGGGGCCGTCGGGGACGTGGCAGGCTTCGCTTCATCCATCTTCCTCAGGGGAGTCCGCTTCGTGCAGGTGCCCACGACCCTCCTAGCCCAGGTCGACAGCAGCATAGGAGGGAAGACCGCCGTCAACCACCCTAGGGGTAAAAACCTGATAGGCTCCTTCTACCAGCCGTCCCTCGTCGTGTCGGACCCAGAGCTCTTATCGACCCTCCCAAGGAGGGAGCTCCTCTCCGGGCTGGGAGAGGTGGTGAAACACGGCGTCATAGCCGACCTCCCCCTATTCAATTTCATAGAGTGTAACGCTGAAGGACTCGTCGAAGCAGAGCCAGAGGCCCTGGCTCACGTGGTGCGGAGGTCCGTGGCCATGAAGAGGGAGTTCGTAGCCCTCGACGAGAGGGATTCTAAGGGCGCTAGGGCGGTCCTGAACTACGGTCACACCCTCGGCCACGCCCTTGAGACTCTAACCAACCACGATGTGAGGCATGGAGAGGCAGTGGCCCTCGGCATGGTCTACGCTTCCAGACTGGCTATGAGGCTTGCCCTCATGAGTGAGGGGGACGCGGGGAGGCTGAGGAGCCTCCTGGAGGAGCTCAGATTCGACTTGGAGCCCCCGCAAGTGGGAAGGTCTGGCCTCCTTGAGGCAATGCGCCGGGACAAGAAGGTAGAGGGGGGATCCATCCGATTCGTCCTCCCGACCGGGATCGGGACCCAGCCCGTCCTGAAGGCCGTACCAGACGACGTCATCTCGCTGGAGCTGGAGGCCGAGGGATATGAGTAGACCCAGGATCTGCGTCGTCGTCACCTCATCGGATGTCGGCGAGGCGGTCGAAACCATCAGAATTCTGGAGCCCCAAGCCCCTGATAAATTTGAGATCAGGCTAGACCACATGGCGTCGATCGGGGACATAGAGCAGATACGGAAGTCCACGGAACTTCCTCTAATAGCGACAAACAGATCCAGAGATCAGGGAGGCCACTGGAAGGGGAGCGAGCGGGAGAGGCTGGCCCCACTCATCGAGGCCGCTGCGGTCGGCTTCGACTACATCGACCTGGAACTCTCGACGGCATCTATCCGAGAGACCGGTGATACAGTGAAGGATGAGAGCGCCAAACTGATAGTCTCCTATCACGACTTCGAACGCTCGCTCAGCGTCTCAGAGTTGGACGAGGTCATGCGGAAGGAGATCAAGCTCGGAGCGGAGATCTGCAAGATCGTGGGCACGGCACGCACAATGCGTGACAGCTTGGACTACCTTGATTTCCTCGACTCGAACCGGGAAAGGGCAATAGTGAGCTTCGGAATGGGCGAGGCGGGAATGCTGTCCAGGATTCTGTCACCACTGTTCGGCGGCGCCTTCACCTACGCCTCCTCAGAGACGGGCAGGGAGAGCGCCCCCGGACAACTTACCCTCGCCACCATGAGGGAGATCTACGGGCTGCTGGGTGTCTGAGATGGGTGTCTGCTACCTCTTGGGCTATCCGGTGGGCCACTCGATGAGCGCCGTAATGCACAACGCCGCGTTCGGTGAGTTGGGCCTAGAACACACCTACAAGCTCCTCCCCGTAAGACCCGGGGATCTAGCCTCGGTGATGTCGGGGAGGATGAGGGACCCAGACGTCTTAGGAGCGAACGTCACGATCCCCCACAAGGTAGCCGTCCTGGAACTCCTTGATTGGGTGGAGCCCGAGGTTTCGAGGATAGGGGCGGTGAACACGGTGGTGAACGACGGCGAGGTCCTCAAGGGCCACAACACAGATGGAATGGGAGCCATGAGGGCCCTCCAAGAGGCTCACGGGGATTTGAGGGGAACGAGGGTCCTACTCCTGGGGGCGGGAGGCGCTGCCCGGGCCATAGGCTACCACCTATCGAAAAAAGTTGAGGCGCTTATCATCGCGAACCGCACCGTGCAAAGGGCGACAGAGCTCACCGAAGACTTGTCCTCGAACACCGAGTGCGTGGCCTCTCAACAGGAGACCTAAAAACGGCTCTGAAGGGAGCTGACATCCTGATCAACACGACCTCCGTGGGCATGTCTCCCCGCGTAGACGAGTCCCCCATGTGCGCCGATTTACTGCGCCCCGGGCTGCTCGTCTTTGACGCGGTCTACAACCCCATGAGAACCAGGCTCCTGAGGGACGCAGAGGAGGCGGGCGCCAGGACACTGGAGGGCCTGAGGATGCTCGTGTATCAGGGGGTGGCAGCCTTCGAGCTCTGGACCGGCTTGAGGGCTCCGGAGGCGCTCATGCTCCGCCACGTGGAGGAGCACCTGGGAGGCGGTGGCGGCTGAACGTGGCCCTCTTCGGCTTCATGGGCGTGGGAAAGACCGCCGTGGGAAGGAC
>SMTZ1_10006583_pt1 | contig 13965 bp, 14 predicted proteins | sample DeeMarSWOR136_30_FD_25667 | JGI IMG/M metagenome (IMG submission 25667) | reverse complement strand
CGTGAGGAGGTCTGGGGGACGGACGTCAACTGGGACGACTTCAACCTGGACGAGCTCATGAGGGAGGCCATCGACCAGGGCGAGTCCGAGCTCCTAGAGGTCAAGTCCAAGGACAGCTACGTCAAGATATTCATCGAGGAGTAAGGTCCGGCTTTGCCCCTGAAGATAGACCTGGGCCTGGTCGTGCAGGGGGCCATGCTGATGGCCCTGGGCGTAGTCCTCCTCGTGGTCTGTTTCCTAGCCAGCGCCCTGTCCCTGATCCTGCCCTTCGGGAGTCCCCAGAGCCTGCTCTCCATCGGCGTGATCCTGCTATTGGGTGGAATAGGCTTCGCCCTGACCGGTTTCAGGTACAAGCGCCCCTCAAGATAAAATAACAGGGCGATATCATCCTAAATCCGCACGACTTTTGCCCGTTCAAGGTGAAGGCCCATCCTGTTCGCGCGCGCGAAACGTGACCACAAGCGTCGGAACTGTTTTTGGCGTTTATCTGCTTTTGTATTATTATCAGAGTAAGGGAAAAAGGACCGAATAACGCCTCAAAACATACAGGTGTAAGGTGTAAGTACGGTTTTTCTATTAGGGGTAAGTCGGAAGTCAACTAGGATACTCTCACCCGATGAGAGTAACCCTCACGCTCGCGCGAACGGCTCCTCGGTGACCCAGCTCATCGACAACGAATACGACGATTTCCTTCCTCAGATTCACAATGAGCAAGTCACATGGCGTGGATATGATGGCAACGACGATGAGATCCACATTGCTTCGAGATACAACTGAGTTTATCGATAAAGCCTGAATTTCATCACAGTAATTCCCCAAACAAGATTTTTCCGGAGAAGTTAGTGTATATTATAGAACATTGTTGGCATATGGTGTTTTTTTGGCTATATAACTGACAAGGAAACTGAGAGGTACGCCGATAATTGAGACTGTAAAGAATTTGATGACAGAGGGCCAAGCAACATTTAGTAGAGGAATCATAACTGCAACAACCACGATCTGGTGAAATATGTAGGCAGCATATACGTTAGGAGCCATCCAACGGAGAAGTCTATTTTGTTTGATGAACCTGCTCCTGAAGAAATAAAGTAGCCAGATGACAATGCTCATGTAGGATATGGATTCCCAAACGGAATTGAACAGAGACTGCCAAGAAATCCTGCCTAGAAAGACATCTATGCTGCCGCCTCCGCCCACCGTGAGTGAGATCGTTATGGATAAAACAAGAGTATTGATTATAGCGATTTTTCCACAAAACCTTGCCTGTTGAGTTGAGAGATTGTCAAACCACTTTCCACGGTAAGCTAGAATCCCGACGACAAAGCTGAACAGATAGCCAACCATGTGAGCGGGTTGGACACTGAAAATCCAAGTATTAATTGGAAACCAAATTCTTACGAGAAAGGTAGTAACCGCTAATACACCAATGGATGTAATGATAATCCTGTTTGGGGGAAAACTGTTTTCATAAAAAACCAAGTTAGATTGATAATTTTCATTTTGAGCTGAATAGATGACATATCCGAGAACAAAGATAATTAGAACTTCCAAGAACCAGAGGTGACCGAAGGAAATGTTCTGTAATGTTGTGAATTTGAGTACATCACGCCATATCGAATAGAAGGATATGCCTAGATTGTGAGCCAGATTCGCGACCAACCAGTAAGTTAACGGTGCTAGAAATACTACAAAGAATATCATAGGTATCCCGAGACGGATTAATCTCCCTTTCATGAAATTAGCTGGTCCCTTTTTTTCTAAGGATCGGGGAGTAAAATAGCCGGCTAGTATGAAGAAGAATGACATAAAGTAGGATTGATTTAGAGCGTTAAATAATAGGAAAATTATTGGGCTGATTGTGTCCGTTGGTGCTTCGTTTAGGAACCAGCCACCGCTTCCACCGTATGCAACGGCTACGTGATGGAGAATAACTAGGATTGAAAGGTAGATGCGGATATTGTCAATATAATACATGCGGGCGCGCGCGATGTCTCTGATTTGCACCATATCTGGTGGCCCATATTTCTCATAGACAGCTGCCCTCATAGTTATCAGATCACCCAGTTCCATGCATACCAGATATTTAGCAGGTTAATTCATCCTCAATTTCGATGGATCCGATTGCATATGGGTTGAATCCCTTGATAATCAACCATAACGCGAAGACCATCTCACCCAAGCCACCGGGAGCGTTCAAACCGACATAGAGGCTTGAACCAGAGTCCAAGCCAAACATCACAAGGAACGCAGAGGATAGGAACAGTACTGCTCCAATGAGGCTCCATCATGAGCTTTGCCTTGTATAGCATGTAGTAGAACATCAATGAGCCTAGGCTGAATGAGAAATTCGCGAAGATGCTCTCAGCGGAGCGTATGGATAGCAGGGTTAAGCATAGTTGATTCCATATGGCGTCAGCTGCGAAGGTTTGAACCGCTCCTTTGCTTAGAGATAGTAGAGCCAGCATGCAGATGGCTCCAATGGTGAACATCATACCTTCAACGAGCCTGCCAGCAACGTAGCCTAGAGCCATGCTCTGGTTCAATCTCTTCAGTATTGGGTACATGACGATTGGTATTGATGCTACAGCCACAGCCATGGTGAACTCTAGCAGTATGCCGAGGCGTGTACTGGTTTCGTTATCAGCTAACAAGACTACGTTGTCGATGCTTTCTGGTCCGAATATCGCGGGTACAAAGGCTACGCTCAGTAGTGGTGCTGCTGTCGCGATTATGAAGAGTATTCCAACGATTCTCGCTGTGTTTCTTAGATTCAGTTTTGGGTTGACATCCACGGATACTTGATTCATTGTGCTCATCTCAGCTCCATGTCTCTAGTAATCCTGGATGCTTCCACTGGTAGCCATCTCCACGCCACCCATACTATGTAGGCTGTGCAGAGTATCTCGATAGCCCCAAAGAATATGTAATACAATCCCGGTCCTGTGCCAACAAACATGGATGCTGAAACGGTTAAGGTGTGTAGCAATCCTATTAGGATGTTCAGCCGCCTATTTGTTCTGTACTGCAGTGTCCTTGAGAGTAGGGTCATGGCAATCGCTGTTTCCATCAACACCGCTACGCTAAGCAAAAACCATTCAGTAATCTGCATTGATCCCGCGTATCCTGTGATAAATGCCTGGAGGTTCTCGGCTTTCATCAACCCAATGATGTCAGCGTACATGTAGTTGAACATCGCAAAGGTCCACAAGGTAGAGAGCTTAACTCTCATTTCTTCCATCTTAACAGACTTTGAGTTCATTTCGATTCGGGAGCAATGCAGCCATGGGTTTCCTATTACTGTGTCTTAATATCAATGACGAAATTTCAGCAAAGATAAATAAAATGAGTTATTCATCGATATGCTGATTTCTTGAACTAATACGAGTGTATTACACTACAGCTGGTTTGGCTTTTTCCCAGTAATGAAGATACAAGTCAGTACACCACTTGTGGAATTTCGGGTCTTTTCCAATGAAAGAAGCGTAGTCGACTCTGCCATCCATTGTGGGGAGGCTGCACATGGCTTCCTTTTCGGTCATCATGATGCGAATATCAACTTTGGGCAATGTTCTGCATGGACCCGATATGGTCTCCGCCTCACCTGTTGGTGGGATTATCTCTTCGGGAAATATTCTTTGGAGGATTACACCCTTTTCGAGTCTCTCTTCGACGATGGGTATTGTGCTTGGGAGTGAATGAGCATAGGACATAACCCAGATATACTCCTCTGCTTCCTGAAACATCATATCAACATGCGCCAGAACCCTGACTACATCAGCATTGAGCTTTGCGAGGGAAATCTCATTAATTCTGCTGATCAACTCATCCGGTAGGCACATTATATCGTGCTCTTGAACGTACTGGCGGTTTTGCGAGATAAAATCCAATCCTTTAAGCAGTCTGACTGCAACCCTACCGTATGAAGTTGGCCCGAAGGCGCCACCCACATCCTTGTCTATTAACTCCATATCACTCAATCTCTGCAGATGTCTTGAAGCCTCAGTGACTGTAATATCCAGATTCTTTGAAACCTGTGATAGCTTGAGCCTCTCCTCAAGGAGACTCTTCAATATCTTCATTCTCTCAGTACTGGAAAACTCGAAAAGCAGATCACAAAGATCTTCCATGCAATTAGTTACCCCTCTTCGATACTAAACTTTTAGGTTACAGCAGAAATATTCCATAGATTTGTTGAGAACCATTAATCTTGTCGCACTATCCCTCGATCTAATTGGATGAAGTAAATCACATGATTTCAACAGCCCAACGATCCCGCTCTTTCAGCATTGAGTTGAATTCCCGGGACCTAATAAAACGCGTATCGTTACCAGAGGGATCAGGAGATCGGTTTATAATTGAAGGATTAACCGGTAAGTTGGTTGAGATAGAATTAATTGAAGACATAATGTTGGAGATTAGAGCAACCCACGGGGTCTTGAGAATAGATTTAACAAGAGATGAAATGGAAATAACACTGAAAGGGAAAAAGAGATGAAAAAAGGATTTCACGCACCCAGACTCAACTGGTCGGATAGTCTAAAAAACACAGTAGCTAAACTAACTGACCGCGCGCAAGTTATCGTAAAACCTGCGGAAACCACCAGTTCCGCAAGATGCTAAACCCCGCGCGCGCGAAGCGGGAAACATGGCGTGGCACATGGTTAAGGCGCATCTGAGGGCCGTCGCTCCAATGACAGTAAATGGCGTGCGCGCACGGGATCGATATCCGCGCGCGAAGCTCGATCCCAGATGTAATCAAACAGTTCATGGCACCAACTACTTGCCTTCTCATCATCCGCCTTGAAGCCCAAATAATCTATCCCTCCATCAAGCCTGGCGAAGGATAGGGCCGCAACCTGCTTCTCCGAGTACGCCATGAACGCTGGCAGCACCTCAGTCTCCTTCTGAGTAATCTTGCCCAGTTCAACATGTTGAAAAGCCTCCATGAGCGTCTCTCTATCAATCTTCTCAGCCACGTTATCTGGTAGGCCCCATCCCCTTGGGCGTATGACCTTTATCGTCACCCCTCTATCGGAGGCCGCCAGGATCGGTTTGTACAGGTTCATCACCATCTGATTAATCATTATGCAGGCATATTCCTCAGACTCCTTGATCATCACCTCCAGATCAAAAAGGGTGACCAGCACGTCATTCACCAGTACAGATTCGCTCAACTCACCCACCCTAGCCATGAACCTGTCAGGGATCAACGAGGTGTCTCGCGTCATGAAGTACTCGGAGTTTTTTGTCAGGAAGTCGTATCCAGGTACCAGCCTCATAACCTGTGAACCATAGGAGGTGATCTTGTAGTCGCCTTCCGGGGTTTTTGTTACGAGCCCTGCATCTAGAAGCCTTGACAGGTGCCTGTGCGCTTCCTGTGAGGAGTTATCCATCTTTACAGCTATATGGGTCAACTTAGTGGGGCCAGTCATCAGCATTCCCAGAATCTCCAGTCGGTTCTCATGTGAGAGCTCAAAGAATAGATCACTCAAACGCTCCATACCTTGTACTCCTCTATAGATAATTTAAACATCAATGCGAAAAATTTCGATTGAAGCTAAAGAGGGCTTATTAGAAAAACTCATGCCTCCTTTCTCGAAACAAGATGAAAGACGAACACTCGTTCTCGGTCCAGCTGAAGAGCAAGGACCATGTGAAGAATGTGAGCCTGAGCGACGAGACGGAGGTTCTCTTTGAGGGCTACCTCGGGGAGTTGGAGAGCCTTGGACTCATCGAGGGCGCTCTTGTAGAGATCAAGGGATGCAACGGCGTTCTCAGGGTTGACCTGACCCGAGACCAGCTGATGCAGTTGTTGAAGCCGAGAGGTGAGCAGCCTTGAGGAGAAGGAGGAGCCTAAAATGCTGAGCATAGAGGCCCAAGACCTTGTGAAGACCTTCGACGGCTTCACCGCCGTTGAAAACCTCAGCTTCAACGTTGAGGAAGGCGAGATATTCGGGCTACTGGGCCCCAATGGAGCGGGTAAGACCACCACCATACGGATGCTCTCAGCCCTGATCTCTCCGACATCAGGCAGCGCCGCAGTCGGAGGATATGATGTACGGGATGACGCCCTCAAGGTAAGAGAGATAATAGGAGTGCTAACCGAGTCTCCCAGCCTCTACGGGAGGCTCACCGCCCTGGAGAACATGGAGTTCTTCGCCAAAGCCTACGGGGTCACCGACAAGGCTGCCCGCGACTCCAAGATACACGAGCTACTAGAATTTTTCCAGCTCTGGGAACGTCGGCATGACCAAGTGGGGCAGTACAGTAAAGGCATGAAGCAGAAGCTGGCCATAGCCCGCGCACTGATCCACAGCCCAGAGATACTGTATCTGGACGAGCCCACATCCGGGCTCGACCCCAAGTCCAGCCACGATATTCGAGACTTGATGGAGGAGTTGACCAAGGACGAGCGCCAGACAATACTGTTGTGCACCCACAGATTGGAGGACGCCGAGAAGCTCTGCGACAGAGTGATGATCATCAACAAGGGCAGACCCATCACGATCTCCTCACCGAGAGACCTCCGAAGACGCTTCAGCGGCCAGGAGGTCCAGGTGGGATTCACCGCTCTCGACGAGGACCTAGTGGAGCTGGTGCAGGGCCTACCCTCTGTGATCAACATCACGGCGAGTAGCGAGGAGAACAGTATATCCGTGAGCCTGAGAGAGGAGCAGGATACTCCAAGCTTGGTCAAGGCGCTTGTGGAGAGCGGAGCCAGTCTGAGATACGTCAGGCCCCTCGAGACGTCGCTGGAGGATGCCTATCTTGAGCTGATGGAGGGAGGGCAATGAGACTGGAGAAAGCCATGCTGGTATTCAGGAAGGACTTCATCGAGATATCCCGTAACAAGGAGGTCCTTCTCCCGATGATCATCCTGCCCATGGTCTTCGCCTTCCTGCTGCCAGCCATCAGTGTTATCAGCCCCAACGTGTTCAACTCGGGAGGAGACTCACCGGCATTCCTTCAAGCCATATTACAGAACCTTCCTGAGAGCATTCACACGATGTTGCAGCAGCTGACTCTAACCCAGCAGGCAACATACGTCATGCTGGTCTACTTCTTCGCCCCCTTCTTCCTCATCATCCCGGTGATGGCGAGCAGCGTCATAGCTGCAGACAGCTTCGCAGGCGAGAAGGAGAGAAACACCCTGGAGGCGTTGCTGGCGACTCCCCTGAAGGACTCCGAGCTGCTCCTGGGCAAGATACTGGTGAGCTTCATACCGAGTATGGGTGTGACCATTCTCGGCTTCCTCCTCTACACGGCTACAACCGACCTCTTGACGTTTGAGAGCTTCGGGACCTACATAATGCCCACTGTACCCTGGCTCGTGTTGATCTTCGTCCTAGCTCCAATGGTCTCGCTCCTGGGAATCGGCGTATCAGTCATCGTCTCAAGCAAGGTAAAGGGCTTCAGGGAGGCTCAGCAGCTGAGCGCTATCCTCGTGATTCCCCTAATGGCTCTGCTTCTCGGGCAGGCTACAGGGTTTCTTGTACTCGGGAGTACCGTGATGATCACGCTGGCAGCAGTTGTTGGAGCCGTTGACATCATCGTCTTCAGATTTGGACTGAGACTATTTCACAGGGAGAACCGCGCGCGAGAGAGAGTAAAGATGCCTGCAGGCAAGCCAGAGCTCAAGGCAGGAGGAAAACGCGGGCGTGCGCTACTCGCTGCATTCCTCGCTGTAAGCTTAGCGTTCAATACAATAAGCCTAGTTGTTCCAAGTAACGTGTTTCTACCTGAAGCACATGCCCAAGGAGTCATTACAGAGACCGTGAGGCGAAGGAACCTGGTAATCGATCTGGGCGACGGTTTGAAGACTGATGCCCAGCTCACTCTCCCCATCTTAGGCGATGGACCCTACCCCGGAGTTCTCCTCATACACGGTTCAGGTAATATGGATATGGATGAATATATTCCTCCTAGCTTTACAGGTACTAACGAACCTACGAGACTACTTCTGCAGATCGCTGAATACCTATCCAATAGGGGATTCGCAGTACTGAGATATAACAAGAGGGGAGTCGGTCTAAACGGCACAATTCTGGATGTAGAGGCCTGGGGAAAAACAACAATACACGATCTGGTTCAAGATGCGGAGAAAGCGCTCAGAGTTTTGCAGGAGCAACCCGAAGTCGATTCATCGAGAATATCATTGATAGGTCACAGCGAGGGAACTTGGATAGCACCGAGAATAGCCCTCAAAGACCCCAATATCACAAACATCGTTCTGATGGGCGCCTTTGCCCAAAACCTCCGTGAACTACTATACTTCCAGTTAGTTGACCGCCCGATCAAATATGCTGAAGATACATTGGATACCGACCACGATGGTCTCCTATCTCTCCAGGAAGTCGAGGCTTCTTTAAATTACATAAACGTTGATCAAGGGCCGCTTCCGCCGCAGGCTCTCATACACAATTTTACGGGAGAGTGGAACTGGTACCCCGGAGTAGATACAAATGAAGACGGTTACTTTGACATAGAACACGAGTTGAAACCAATCACATTAGCACCGTTCGAACTAGTTAGTACCTCTGACCCCAATAGCCCCTACTATAGTCCTTGGTTACAATCTCACTTCACTGTAAACGATACCACTCTAGATATTATCGGCAACGTTTCTGCAAGTATATTGATACTGCAGGGTGAAGGGGAGACCCAGACTCCAGTTGAGCAAGCCTTCTTGTTAGAGCAGAGGCTTACCGAGATAGAGCATATAGATCATACGCTGATAACGTATCCAGGGCTTGGGCACACCTTCTACCCGGTAGATGGATGGATTCAGCCCCTGGGGCCGATGCAGGATAGAGTCCTCGCAGATCTCTTCGCTTGGCTTAAGAGCCCAGCCAGGACAGTTCGCATCCTTGAAGCGCAGATTCAGGCTGACGCCATGATTATGGAGAGTCTGCAGGTGCAGCTGACTAATCAGACTCAGCTACTGACCACACAGCTGGAGGTGGCTCGAAACGAAACTAGATCCGTCCAGACCCAGTTATCAAACGACCTTAGCGCTTCAAACGCTCTCATCAATGATCTTCAAAATTCTTTAAGCACATATGTGACTCTCACGCGCACGCGCATCGTAATCCTCGTAGCAATCGCATTGGTTTGTTTTATCCTGATACCGCGTTTACGCTCGCGCTTACATTCGGGCTCTCCAGTTGCAGACCGCCAAGCCTCACAAACTAGGTAATATTAAAAGTTATTTTTTTTTCTACCACTTTATACAATCTATTAATCAGTAGGTTAGGATGAAATGTTTTTCTAGTTTTGGTATTTTAACTCTCTTTATCTTGATACTCCAAATTGCTCCAATTGGGGCATGCGCGCTCGTCTGAGTTTTTTCAAGAAAAAGATTGAGGGCCTGTCACCTCTTATAGAGGGCGTTGCCGACTATCAGGAGGCCGAAGACGATGACTATTAAGGGCCAGACGTTGTCCCAGTTTAGCCATCGGTAGGTGTCTCCCAACAGCTCGATGACGCCGACAAGGATGATCAGGGCGCCGATTATGAGGGGCCAGAAGGACGAGCTCCTACTCCCAAAACAAATGTCTCTATCAGCCATGTCATTATCACGCCTAGCAAAGTTAGCCTCAATGTCTTTAAAATGCTGCTGGTACCCCACTTGCGCGCACGAACATGAGTACGAATTCCCTTTTCCTCGTGCGCGCACGATTCCATCGGCTCAGACTGAAGCGTCCCTTCACCACTATCCTGCGTAAAAACCTAATATCATGGAGAATCCGTCAGTTCAGGGACCACCCATGATAGACCTGACAAAGAACGAGGAGCAGCTCAAGAGAACCGTGGAGAGATGCCGCGAGAGAGACATAGTTATACCCACCTTCTCCCAGATGAAAGACCCCAAAAAAGTCCCCTCTACGATAAAGGAGAGGCTCAGGGAGACGGGCCTCTGGGAGATCGCCCCCCAGAACCTCTTCCGAATCACCTGGAAGAACGAGCCCATCGACACGGGAGGCCTCTACCGCCCCACCCCCAACACCATGGAGCTGCCCCCCGAACTCACCGGCGTCGAGGCTCGCGTCATCGCCCTCGTCGGCAAATGGTTCCCCACCGGCTCCCACAAGGTCGGCGCCACCTACGGCTGCCTCGTCCCACCCCTAGTCACAGGTCAGTTCGACCCCACGAGGCACAAGGCCGTCTGGCCCAGCACGGGCAACTACTGTCGGGGAGGAGCCTACAACGCCACTCTCCTCGCCTGCGAGAGCATCGCCATCCTCCCCGAGGAGATGTCCCGGGAGCGCTTCGACTGGCTCAGGACGGTCTCCGGAGAGATAATCACCACGCCCGGCGGGGAGAGCAACGTCAAGGAGATCTACGACAAGGTCTGGGAGCTCCGCAGGACCCGGGAGGACATCCACGTCTTCAACCAGTTCAGCGAGTTCGGCAACTACCTCTACCACCACGAGGTGACGGGCCCCGCCATGGAGGAGGCGCTGGAGCGAACTGGGGCCGGTAGATACAGCGGCGTCTGCCTCACCACGGGCTCATCCGGCACCCTCGCCTGCGGCGACTACCTGAAGAACAGGCATCCGACCTCCAAGATAGCGGCCGGCGAGGCTCTCCAGTGCCCGACGATGCTGCTCAGCGGCTTCGGCGCCCACAGGATCGAGGGCATAGGGGACAAGCACATCCCCTGGATACACAACGTCAGGAACACGGACATGGCCATCGCCATAGACGATGAGGACGTAATGAGCCTCATGCGTCTCTTCAATGAGCCAGCCGGACGCCAATACCTCATCGACGACATTGGTGTACCCGAGGACGTCGTCTCAAGGCTAGACCTCCTGGGAATATCCAGCATCGCGAATCTTCTCATGTGCGTCAAGTACGCCAGGTACTACGAGCTTACCGGAAGGGACATGGTGCTCACCGTCTTCACCGATTCGATGGACCTCTACAAGTCCAGACTGAGGGAGGCCAAGGAGAGACTGGGCGACTACTCCGAGAAGGACGCCATTAGAGACCACAACCGATGCCTCCTGGGGCAGAGGACCGACGCGATGCTGGAGCTCACCCACTACCAGCGGAGGCAGATACACAACCTCAAGTACTTCACGTGGATCGAGCAGCAGGGCTTCGACCTCGACGAGCTCAACAGGCAGTGGCACGACCACGAGGACTACTGGCAGAACATTCGAGACCTGACGCCCGAGATCGACCGGCTCATAGAGGAGTTCAACGAGAGGGTCGGCCTGATCTAGAAGAGTGATGCTCGCGCGAAGGGAGTTACCCCTCCAGCGCCTCCCTCTGAGGCTCAACTAGGGTATGTCGATGGGGTAAGCGCCATACCTCCTGCAGGCGCCGTAGAGGGCGACCACATTCTCCACGGGCACGTCGTACATCGCGTAGTGGCTCGTCCCGTAGACGAAGCCCCCACCCGGCGCCAGCTGCCTGAACGTCCTCCTCACCTCCTCCCTCACCTCCTCGACGGTGCCCAGGGGAAGTGTCTTCTGCACGGAGATGCCGGTGTCGATGGTTATCCTGTCCCCGTACTCCTCCTTCACCCAGGCCTGGTCCATGCACTCGGGCTGGACCGGGTTGAGGATGTCGATGCCTATCTCCACCAGGTCCCCGACGATGGGCGCGATGTTGCCGTCGCTGTGGAAGAAGACGAAGGCCCCCCTCCTCCTCGCCCTGTCGAACAGCTTCTTGTAGCGGGGCTTGAAGAACCTCCTCCACATCTCCCGGCCTATGAAGAGGGACTTGTTGTTCCCCCAGTCCTCTGAGAAGCGGAGCCCCGCGGCGCCCGCGTCGAGCAGCCTGTCCGCGACGTCGACGTAGTGGGCGTTCAGCCTGTCTAGGATCGCCGCGGCCATCCTCGGCCTCGTGTGCAGGTCCTTCATGAACCTGATCATCCCCCTCAGCTCCCAGGCCTTCGTCCACTGGCAGTGGCCCACCTCCCCGAAGACGACGCGCTCGTCCCTCATCCTCCTCGCCGTCTCCTCGGCCTCGACGAACCTCCCTGGGGCGTCCAGGTCGGGCAGCTCCACCTCCTCCACCTCCTCCACCTCGGTGAAGCCCTCCCAGGGGTAGCGCGTGAAGTAGAACTGGCGTAGGCTGCTGCCCGGCCTCTCCGAGCCCAGCCTCCTCTCGACTCCCCATTCCTCGTAGGTGGCGTACTGCTCCCGGCAGTCGTAGCCCGTCGCCTTGCAGAACCCCTCGTACTCCGGGGAGGGGCTCCAGCTGGCCGGGGGCCGGACGCCTATGAAGGCCCTGTCGGGCTCTATGCCCAGGGCGGCGTTGAGTTCCTCGTCGCTCGCGACGCCGTAGTGCTCCATTAGCCTCAGCCTCGTGTCGAGCCAGAGCCGGGCCGTCAGGGGGACCCTGTCGGGCTCCCTGTGGTCGAGGGTGGTGAGCAGCCTCTCCCTCGGCCTCAACGCTCCCCGCCTCCCATCCAGCCGCTGATGATCCTCACGCCCTCGACGCCGTCGTTCACCGCCGCGTCGGCCCCGTACCTCGCCGTGGCGATCTCGGGGGAGACGCCTGTCCCGCCCATGATCACCCTGTATCTCTCCCTTATGCCCCGCTTCTCCAGCTCCTCGACGACCCTCCTGCAGGAGGGCTGCGTCGTCGAGAGTAGGGCCGAGATGCCGATGACGTCCGCCCCGGCCCTCTCGGCCTCGTCGACGAACCTCTCCGCGGGCACGTCGACTCCCAGGTCGATGACGGTGAACCCGGCGGCGGAGAGGAGGGAGGAGACGATCACCTTCCCGAAGTCGTGGATGTCCCCCTCGATGCTCCCGATCACGACCTTGCCCCGGGAGCCCTCCCCGCCGCCCTCGGAGAGCAGGGGCTGGAGCACCTCCAGGGCCTCCTTCATCGTCTCGGCGGCGAGGAAGAGGTGGGAGAGGAAGAGCTCCCCCGACTGGTACCTGTCCCCGACGGTCGTCAGCCCGGCCCTCAGCTCGGAGAGGACCTCCAGCGGGGGTACGCCGGAGTCGAGGGCTGACCCCACGATGCCTGCGACCTCCTCGTACCTGATCTCCACGATGGCCTCCCTGAGAGATTCCTTCAACATCACATACAAACCCCCTCAGGTATGCTTTATAGTTCGCGGGGCGCGCCCGGTGGGCTAGGCGGAGCCGGGGTCGAGGAGCGCGACGGGGTGCCCCCCCTCCGTGTAGACCCTCAGCGTGGCGGGGTTCAGGTGGTTCATTAGGCTGTAGACCATCCAGCCCGAGGCCTCGGCAATCTTGGCGAGGCTGTTCTCGCCCTCCCTCCCGATGACCTCGACGACGTCGCCGACGGAGGCCTCAGAGGAGGTGAGGTCGAGGAGGCAGTGGTTCAAGGAGACGGAGCCCAGCCCCTGCCTGTACTCTCCCCCCACCCTGAACCTGGCCCTGTTCGCCATCTCCCGGGGGATGGCGTCGAAGAAGCCGACGTGGAGCGTGCCCACCCTCATCCTCTTGGGCGCTATGAACCTGCCCCAGTAGGTGACCGAGTCGCCCTCCTCGACCCACTTGATGTGCTCTATGCGGGCCTTGAAGGAGAGGGCCTGCCTTAGGTCCAGGCCGGACTCCCTGTCCCCGGGGCCCGGGAAGACGCCGTAGAGGGCGGTACCCGGCCGTACCATGTCGAGCCAGCCCTCCGGGTTGTGGAAGACGGCGTCGCTGCTCGCCATGCTCCTGATCCCGACCTGGATGCCCCTCCTCCTTAGCTCCCCGTCGACGTGTAAGAGCCTGCCCAGCTGCTCCCCGTCCCTCTCGGGGCTCTGCATGAAGGTCGAGTAGATGCCGGCGACTTTGATACCGGGGAGGCCGCTGACGCGCTCTATGAGCTCCGGGGCCTCGGCGTGATCGACGCCTATCCGGCGGAGCCCTGTGTCCACCTTCACGAAGGCCTCGGCCTCCGCTCCTACCCTGGAGGCGGCGGCGCTCAGCCTCTCGGCCTGGGCTATCGTGTAGACGGTCTGGGTTATCCCCTTCTCGACTATCT
>SMTZ1_10004532_pt1 | contig 13966 bp, 9 predicted proteins | sample DeeMarSWOR136_30_FD_25667 | JGI IMG/M metagenome (IMG submission 25667) | reverse complement strand
AGGTCGTCCTCGATAAAAAACACCGATCTCATGCGGTGTTCCCATTGTTAAAGGATGGTCTTTTGCGATCACTACCCTGACAAATGATCCTGGGCAATACAAGCCCTCTTTCTGCAGTCGTTCAGAAATATCATTAAACGGCAGCTGAAATTCCTCTTTTATATCTTTGGTTTGCGCTATTTCCAATGTTCCTTTGAAAATATTGCTGGACCTTCCCCAGGATATTATTATACCACCCTGATCAAGAAATGATAAAATACGTTTCATACCCTCTTTACCTATCCCTTTCGTGAATTCTGGAGGATAACTGGTAACATAATACTCGTCTTCTACTTTCCATTTACCTTCCATGAGAATTGACTCGGGGCTATCGGGAAAGATCACTATATCGTATTTTTTGATAAAATCGGTTTTTTCAAACTCTCCTGGACGCACTATCGTGAACGAAATACCGTACGAGTCAAAAATAAAGCGTGTCCAGCCGGCATCCATATCATGAAAATAGGTTTCAACCAATGCAATACGCGGCATTTTTATATCGCTGGTTTTTAGCTCTACTTCTTTTGCGATAAATTTTGGTGTAATGGTTAATTCTTTTATCAGTTCGTCCAATTGAGAGCTTTTACTCATCACAAAACTCCCTTTTAAGGCTTCAAAATTGCCCAGCTGTGCATTCTCATTCAGGCGTTTAACCCGTATTCCTGATTTTAAAGCTGAAAATGCTGCTTTAAAGCTCTCATTATAATTTACGTTGAATATGGCGAAGGCGTATTCAGCAGGAATGTCTTCTTTAATCGAGACAGGCTCGGCTACTCGCTCCAGGGACGACTCCAAGACCTGTGATCTAATATTTATCTCATGTGCCTGGACACCTCTGTGAAGCGGCAAAGACCAACTCGTAATATCATAAGGCTTCACAATTTCGCCATCAGGAGTGTAATGTCTTACAGGATATACTTGTTTTTCCAACACTTCTTTGGCAAATGGACGAAATGGTTGGGCTAACGGTACGATAAAATCACCTGCTTCGTATAATCGATTAGCCACAGCGACAGATTTATTTAATTTAAAAACATCAACACCATGTTCGAGTAATAAATTGATCAATCCTACAAGTTCACCCATATCGTGTTGTTTATTAGGAATGATATAGTAATACGGGGCCTCCGTTTGCCCTTTTAACACTTCTCTACGGCATATTTCATTACGAAATTGCAGGATATCTCTACGATGCAGTGATGTAGTCTTGAGGATCGATTTCGTAGAAATGATCTCATAATCTACAATATCACTCAATCGCCACCAGCCACCAGGCCACACGTCCGGCATATTTATACTCTTCTTATACTCCGCGAGGCCTTTACCGCGAACCGCCAGTTCGTTTGGTTCAATATAAATTGGTGTAGCATATTTTACACTGGCAGCTTCGGTAAGAAATCCTATCACGTTTTTCCATATACAGGTCTCTGTTGAACCAGGCCAATAATCATCAAAGAGATAGTGTTGTGATACCCCGCTTAGCCCTGCGGCTGTCATATCTTTAATCATATTTGATCCAAAAATTCCAGTCCAGTTCCATAATTCCCCATCTACATTTTCAGCTATGGGGTCATGCGCTGGTGGTACAAAATATCTCGGGCCCAGGGAACCCATCTGGTGTTTCTCTACCATTACTTGAGGAAACCAATCCTTGTTGTAAATACGGGCAATGGCTTTGGTATCCTTTTGAGACAATATCACAAAATCCCGATTGTTATCATGACCCACATACTTATGATAAACACCGGGCATAGAGCTGCCTTCATCCTTAGTACCTTTATATTTTTTGTAATGATTGACCACCATATCCATACCATCGGGATTGTGACAGGGAACCATCATAAATACCACGTTATCCAGCCACTCAAGTATGACCGGGTCTCGCGTGGTAAGAAGTTCATGAGCAATAAGCGGTGCGGACTGCGACGGTCCCACCTCACCTGAATGCATGGATAGCGTTGCAAGTACAAATACGCGACCTTCTTGTAACATTTGTTCCAGTTCTTGATCAGGGATTGTGGGATCAATAGCTAATCTTTTATTGATTTCTCTCAGCTGCTCTAACTGCTTTATGTTCTCTTCAGAGGAGATGAATGCCAGATACATTGTTCTTCCCAACGGTGAGGTGCCAATCTCCTGCATATTGATCATCGGCGAAGCACTATCCAAAGCTTGCAAATAAGCGATTAATTCTTTGTATTCAAAAAGCATGCGATCATTACCGGGATTAAAACCAAAAAACTCTTCGGGGGAGACGATCTGAGCCCGGACATCCCGTGGCGTCAGGGCAGACAATTGAAAAAATACTAATGTGATAACCAACAGACGGTATAAACATGTTATTATCATAATATTCTCCTTCGTAGGTGACTAAACACCGCTAAAATTAACGTCTTCAAACATCATACAAGGGATACGCCATGAGGAATAGGGGTAAGGATCATTACCGACCGCAACCAAGCTGTTCCAAAATTCCTTTGCATTCCCGGAAATATTCATCTCATTGATGGGTTGTACAATCTTTCCGTTCTGAATCAGCTGCCCTACGATACCAAATGAAAAATCACCTGTGGTAGAATTAGAATTCCCACCGATAAATCCTGTGATCAAGATGCCATTATTCATATCTTGCATCAGTTCATTCATAGATTTTTCACCGTATTCAAATACGATATTTGAGGTTGATCCTGAATTAGGTTCCATGCCCAATTTTCTACCATAATAATTATCTATATAATAATCACGCAGGATTCCTTTTTCAATCATCACTCTCTTCTTCATCGCCAAGCCATCATCATCGAATATGCGTGAACCCAATCCTTTTTCAACGAAAGGATCGTCAATTAAGGTGAGCTTTTCAGATGCGATCTTTTTATTTAGCATATTTTCTAAAAATGAGTTTTTTTGTTGTAACGAACGGGCGCGCATAGGTGTATACAGTGTTGAAAATAAGCGGTATCCAGAACGGTTTTCAACCAACATCGTGTACTTTCCTGACTCGATCTTCTTTTGACCTATTTTGCGTAATGCACGCCGCGCAGCTTCTTTACCCAAGAGATCTGCTGCAGGCATATCGCTGTGATAGCGCATACTGGCCCAATACCAATCCTCCGGCCGACCACTTTCGCCATCTCTAACCGTAACTTCTGCACCAGCAGCAAATACAGTACTCTCTATTTTTCCTGAAAAGCCGTTACTATGTACCTGAACCATTTCGTTATAAACATCACTATAACCGGAGGTTGTGGAAATAATCTGATCACTCTGAGTCATTGCGCTTTGTTCTATAGCTTCTGCCATATCTTTACGTTGAGTGGCTGTGATATTTTCATAAGTTAAATCCCGTATTTTTAATTCAATATCCACCTCTTTTGGATAATATTTTGCATTGGGTAGCGAGCGGAACTCATCCTTAGTCAAATACTTTGTACCAGCAACTGCCTCATCTATCAGTTTTACCAAAGACTCTTTTCTCAAATCATTGGTCCTATGATTGGAATAACGATTTTGCACATAAATATCGAGGGATAGTGAGTTTTGGGTTGATTCTTTAAGATTCTCTAATTTCTTGTCACGAAATTCTATCTCAACTTCCCTGATTTTAGAAATCGATACAGCGGCCTGATCGGCACCGCTCTTCTTGGTATGTTCGATTACCCATTGGGCAAGATCAATTTTATTCATAGAGCTCATTGTTTTCCTCTTTTTAATTTAGATAACCTTGAAATTATTACTTTAAAATCACTCTTGGATCCTGAATTAACTCACACCACCAACCGTGATTTTCGCTACTTTTACCGTCGGTAGACCTAAAGAAACCGGTACCATTTGTCCGTTCTTGCCGCAATTCCAACCACCTTCATCCATCTGGAAATCATCCGCTACCATAACGATATCTTCTAGAACTTTGGGGCCATTACCAATAATATTTACATCTTTAATCGGTTTGGTAATTTTACCATCTTCAATCATATAGCCTGATTTTACATAAAACGTAAAATCACCTGCACCAATGAATACTTGTCCATTAGTAAATGACTCGGCAAAAATACCTTTCTTTACACTTTGAATAATTTCTTCCTTTTTGTGCGGGCCGGGAAGCATATAAGTGTTGCGCATCCGCGGCATCGGAGCATAGCGGAATGATTCCCGGCGTCCACTTCCTGTTGGCTTAAGGTCATAATGCTGTGCACTAATTCGATCATGCAGATAACTGCGTAAAATACCATCCTCAACGAGATAAGTTTTTTGACTATCATTTCCTTCATCATCAATATTGATCGATCCACGCGCGTTCTCATTTGTACCATTGTCTATGATAGTCACAAATTTTGGTGCAACTGGCTTGTTAATTTTGTCACTATAAATAGAAATTTCTTTGCGATTGAAATCGGCTTCCATGCCATGCCCAATGGCTTCGTGCAACAATATACCTGAACTCCCGGCTGCCAACACAACTTCCATCTCACCGGCCTCAGGTTTTACGGCCTCAAATAACGCAACCGTTCTTCGTACAGATTCTTTGGCCAGGCGGTCCACATTCTGAGGAGTAAAAAATTCTATACCCTCACGTCCACACAGGGTAAAATAATTCTGTTCTCTTTTTTCCTGCTGCTCAGCTGTAACGCTCACTGTAATTAATCCCATGGGTTGATAATCGTAGACGACCCTGCCCTCAGAGTTCGTGATAAGAATATAGGAGGATTGATCAATAAACCAAAGATTCGATTTTACGACCCTTTGATCTAATGCGAAAATATTTTTATTGATCTTTTGTAAGTAAGGAATTTTTTTGTCAATACCGACCCTTTCCCATGCTGTCTCAATGGGATAATAATTGGGATGCTCATGTAATTGTAAAGCAACGGGTTGTACCTGTTTAGCAGAGTCAGCGATATTCGCAGCGGTTTGAGCGGCAAGTTTCATAGCTGATGGAGTAATTTCTTCAGTAAAGGAATATCCTGTCTGATCCCCTTTTATCACGCGAATTCCAACACCAAAATCTACATTACTATAGGCACGGTTAACCGCATTGTCTTCTAATCCTATATAATTGGAGATCTTGTGTTGGAAATATATATCGCAATAATCACCACCACGAGATAAAGCCTCAGACATAACTTCACGCAGTAATGTCTCGCTAACCCCAAAATGATCATAATAATTTGCAAGTTTCATTTCCCCCCCAATTGGATCGGCAAATGCCTTTTTTAGATTTGTTTTCAAAAAATAAGGTACCATGCCCAGGGCACCCAGAGCTTTTGAAGTACGGCCAATAAATTTACGCCGAGAAATAGTTAAACTCATACCTTCCCTTTCTTTTATCTTTACAAATAGTGTAGAATATATTGTGGTTAGTTGTGCTAAAGAACTGAACTATATTATAATTTTCACATGTATTTGGCAAATTATTTTATACTATTGTCAAATTATCGTTTGAGAATCCCAAGTTCTAGTAAGTCACGCCTTAATTGTGCAATATTTTTATATAATATGGCCTGCATACCTACTTCTTTGGCACCCCTAACATTGATGGCTCGATCATCAATAAATAGGCAATTAGCTATGGATTTACCCACATTAGCAGCAGCCAGTTGGTAACATAAAGGGGTGGGTTTTAGTACTCCTATTTCATAACTGAGCGTTGGTTTAGAAAAAATCCGTAAGAAGGGAAAAGTATTGAGACAGTATTCCCAGTGCAAAGGATCGGTGTCTGATAACAATCCTACAACATAATTTTGAGCTACTTCTTGTACTAGATTAACCACTCCATCCATCGGTTCAAAAACATTGCACCATTCTTTGACAAAATCCTTATATTCCAAATTAATTTTAAATCTCTTGACTATCTCACGATAAAGTTCAGGTGGTGAAATTTTTCCCGTCGTAAATTGGATAAATAATTTATCATTGAATAAACGATCGATTGTTTCACTATCATTTTCTTTAAGACTATTATGGTAATATTTGAATAATCCCCTGGTGAAATCAACATTAACCAGAACCCTTCCTAAATCAAAAATAACCGCTTCAATCTGAAACAATCTGGGATTACTCCTCCTTTTGTTTAACATTAGCAACTATATATAAGACGACAAAAGGATGATCGGGATCATTCGAATAGACAAATACTGTTTTTCGAACCTTCCCCCGTCTATTTTTAGTGTTAAATGATACTTCAATTTCTCCTTTATCTTCAGGTACAATGACTTCTGAACTCAGAAGTGCGGCTGTGCAACCTCAGCTACCTCGTACCCGGTTAATTATTAAAGTATCACTACCGATATTGGTGAATTTAAAAACATGTGATACAATAATGCCTTCAGTTATATCACCAAAATCGAATTTATTCTCTTGGAATTCAATTGTCGCCTTGAGTGTATCCAAGTCATTTCCATCATCGGCTGAAGCAGCCGAAAGCATAACAAGAATAAAAAAACCAAGCATTATCCATCCGCTTCGTATCAAGCTAACCCCCCTCCAATATTACAAAATAAATAGGTTTGAATGATCCATCTTTGACAAAATTTAATCCATGTTTACCAAATTTGCAATTCAGAAGAAATTCACGTAATCATGTTATTTATAATAGTCGGTTTATCAGAAACCATACTATCCTATTTCCAATTTAATTTTTTAATATAATTTTGACCAATTTCAAAAACAAGGGCACCATGTTTACTGGTTAAATAGGTTTTGCTATTGTACCCCTGCAATCTTTGTAAGGTTTTGGGAGAAGGATGTCCAAATTTATTGTTTTCTGCAACCGATACCACAGAGACTAAGGGTTGAATATAATTCAAAAACATATCCGAAGTTGACGTGTTGCTGCCATGATGTCCAACTTTGATTAGCTCACTCTCTAAAAACTGGGCATAATGAAATAATGTTTGTTCTCCATTGCGCTCCAGATCCCCTGTAAATAAAATTCCGTTATTACCATACTGAACTTTTAAAACAATTGAACTGTTATTGCATTCTGATCCATCACGGCTTATTGCATGACTGAATTCCGCATCAGGATGCAATACATACACACGGCAACTGCGGTCAGGAAAAAGCTGATCGCCTCTCTGCACATATTTTATCGGTATTTTTTTTCTGGTACACAGGCTAATCAAGTCTAAATATAATTTAGAATTATAATCATAGTAACTAAGAACCATAGTATCAACATCAACTTTATTCACTAAATCATAAAAACCGCCGATATGATCATCATGAGCATGAGAGCAAACCATATAATTTAAATGTAAATTACCCTTATGTTTTAAAAATGGTAATATTGTATTTAAACCATTATTCCAGTAAGGACTTGCTGCACCGGCATCGATGAGCATCGTACTTTTATTCGGAAAACGTAAAAAGTGCGCATCTCCCTGTCCCACATCTAAGAAGGTCACTTCAAGATTATTTGATTCCTTAAAATTTAGCTTTAATAAATAGACAATACTAAATAAAAATAAACTAAATATAAATTTTTTAAGCCATTTTCTTTTGAAATTTAGTAGAAGAATTAGCAGCAGCAGTGCTAACAAAACCTCCAGAATAGACGGGATTTTTGTTTCAATTGAGGCAAATGGGATGTGAGAAATAGATTTTACCAACTCTTTAAGGAGAGATTGAATCATGTCAATAAGGAGACCAGTACCACGAGCAAAAAATTCTGAAAACAAGGCGAATATTAAAAGAAATATTCCCAGAAAAACAATAACAGCCACCATAGGAATTACGATTAAATTTGAAAAAACAGCCAGCAGTGGCAACATACCATAGTAATAAAGGGTAAGGGGTAAGGTACCTAAAACAGCTGAGAGCGATACTAAAAAGGGCATCCATATCCACTTTAGCACAAACGAAAGATATCTTTCATTAGGATATTTTGCGAGAATTAATCCGCGTAAGGGGAAAAGACGATCGAATTTCTCATATCCATAAGTTATTGATAAAACAGCAATAAAAGAAAATTGAAATCCAGAATTAAACAATTCCCGCGGTTCAATGTTAAGGATAATAAACGCTGAACCAAAAATAATATTATATACTGAGACTTTTCGTTCATTTAATTTGCTAATCAATATAAGTACCCCCATCAGTGAAGCTCTTAATACAGGAGGTTTAAATTGTATCATCACCACATATATGCTAAGAGTAATAAGAAGCGTATAGATTTTGTACCTTAAAGGTATGCGCAGGATTGAGGAAAGAGTGAAGATAAATGCGATGATAAAGCCGACATGCAGGCCTGATATTGCCAGAACATGGACAACTCCTACCGCTTGAAATTGGCGTATTGTAGCCGAATCAAGATCCTGTTTTTCTCCTAATAGCAGAGCCCTCAGTAGAGCTGAAGATTCCTCATCTAGGTAAGTTAAAAATGTAGTTTCACAAAATTCCTTTAAAGGTATGATCACGTGCTCTTTCAGCTCATTGCCCTGCTTTCGATCAAAATAAACCAGTGAATCGGCATTTTTAATCTGTAGCACGTGATAAATATCCTTTGTTGCCAGATATGCTCCATAATTAAATTGGCCGGGATTTCTTTGTTGTGGCGTTTTACATAACTTACCATGGAGCTGCACCAGCGCACCAAATGGTAAACGTTTATTAATTTGACTTGTTTGTAACATTACCTTGCCTTTAACATCCCTTTCGATTCCCCGTATTCTTGCTATCCGGACTTTTATAATGTACTTATCACGATAATCCCTGCGGAGATGTCTTTCTTCAATCGTACCACTGATGGTTTCGATATCATCAATTTGATGACTCAGGAGATGATTTTCCGGCAATAAATCCGCACACATGTGGTATCTTAGCGCAGCAGCTGAAATTAGACATATTAAGCAGAGCACATTCAGACAGCAAGGTTTTGATTTAAATATCAATGAAAATAAAAAATAGGATAAAAGGAAAGAGATTGTAAACCAGAAAATAATAGAGTATGATGTGATATACTTTGCACATAAGATCCCGATTATGAAAAATGCAGTGAATAAAACTAACGGATTTCTAGCGCTATAGTTATTCATTCTACATGAATATGCATTCCCGGTTGTGCAATTTTTATCTCACCACCATATATTTTTGACGCCGCTGTTAGTGCATTCATCGCATCAACTTCAGGATACATATGCGTTAATACAAGACATTTGACTTGTGCTGTTTGAGCAATTTCGGCTGCTAATTCCGGCGTCAGGTGACCTATTACTTTGGTATCTTGTGTATTTGACGCTTCAATAAGCGCAACATTACTTCTTTTCGCCAATGATATCAGATTGTTATTAAAATCACTATCTCCAGAATAAAAGAGACTAACCCCATCGCTATTTGTGATGCGATAGCATACGCTTGTTTCGGTGTGTTCCGTGGCCGCCGATTGTATCTTATATCCAGAAATTATTGCATCGTCGCTGATCTCCACAAGATCATATGCCAATTCATGTACCCATTTACCCATAATCCCTGACAACTGGTTAAACCAATTTCTCAATCCCTTTGGGCCAGCTATGATTAATGGTATTTTTATATCCTCCGGCGATAAATATCGTGTTAGCATAATGGCTGATAAATCAGAACAGTGATCTACATGAAAATGGGACAGAAGAATATGTTTTATTTCTATTATATTAATATTATTTTTGCATAAAGCATGCCAAATACCTGGACCACAGTCAATTAACAGTTGCTTATCGATTAAATAACCGGAACAGGGATTACATGGTTTTTGTGGAATTATGGTTCCACATCCCAGGATTGTCAGATCCATACTCAGACTCCGTTAAATTTAATTATTTGTTTAAACTTTCATTTCATTTCGTCGAAAATGTTAGTAACTTAACTACACTTATTTTATAATCTCTGGAGGCATCATGAATTCATTAAGAGTCTTATCTCTAGTGACCATGTTATCTTTTTTTGCCTGCCTTATATTACATTGCGGCAGCAATCCAGCTGAAGAAGGAGCGAAGGCTTTTCAAAATGGCAATTATACCTTAGCTATCAAGCTTTTCCTCGAAGCGAAAAGACAAAATCCAGATGACAGGACCATCAATGAAAATTTAGCACTGTCCTATATGTTTCGTGGTAAGGAGCTCTTTGAAAAGACCAATAATGTAAAATCTTTCAGTGGAAATTTTGAAAAAGCCACCGATTTTATCCCAGAAAATCCCTCCGATGAATTTAAGAAAAACTACAGTAATATTCTGCATGCTTTAGCAAGCAGCTATATAAATTCCCCACCGCAAAATGAAATAGAAAAAGAAGAATTCTTGAATAAATCGATCACCTATTTGGAAGAAGCTATATATCAGGATGAAAGTAATTCCCAGGCTGAGGCGCTATTGTCTAAAATTAAATCTGAAAACTTTCAAAAAATGTTGGATAAAGGAAAAGATTTCTACGATAAAGCATCCAAACAAAAAAAGAATGATTTATACTTCAGCGCTGAATATTATTTCAAGAAAGCAGCATATTTTGATGTGCACAACGATGAAGCAAAAAAATTGTTGTCAAAAACCCGCGAGAAAACCTTATCCATATTGAATATCCAGGAAGATTTGGCTATGGCTGTAGCTGATTATGTGCATCAGTCCGGAAAATTGATTTTAGATCTTGTATTACATAATTATGGAATGGATCCCATTGATCTTAAATTACAGAATTTCGAATTGATCGATATCGAGGGTAATACCTATCCCCTGGATGAAAGCTATATGAACAGCAAATTTGCTAATAAGAGATTAAAAAATCAGAAATTATCCGAACTTAAAAGTGCTGAAGGGTACTTAGTTTTCTCTGTTCCGCAGGGTACCAAAACGGAATATCTGGCTTATAAATTGAATGAGGACAAAAGTTTTAAAAAATATTTTCCTTAATTAATGGTTTCTCAGTTATCCGTTCAAATTTAGAAAATTTATTCTCGGGATGTTTTAACTCTAGAAGCGTCCATCTATAAGAATCTGGTCTTCAGGTTTGAAATTATTCTTTCTCATTTCTTCTATAAAAATGTCTACCAGATGAGGATCAAACTGTGTTCCCGCATTTCGTTTTAGTATTTTCAGTGCTTTCTGAATATCTATCCGTCTACGATAGGTGCGGTCCGAGATGAGCGCCTCATAGGTATCTACTATCGCAATAATACGGGAAAACAGCGGGATCTCATCTCCTTTCAGGCCATCCGGATAGCCTAATCCATCAAACCGCTCGTGATGATGTTTAATTATATCAGCTACGTGATGCAGCTCGTCAATACGCCCAACAATCTCGCTGCCGATGACCGGATGTTCCTTAACGACATCGTATTCGGTCTCATGAAGTGATGAATTTTTATTTAAAATATTATCTGAAATACCAATCTTACCGATATCATGGAGGGCTGCCGATAATTGTAATATAAATCTATCTTCTTCACCTAAATTCAATCGTTCACCTATGAGCATTGCATAGTTAACAACACGTAACGAATGACCAGATGTGGATTTGTCCTTTGCTTCCATTGCCGCAATTAGAGCTTTAATTGCTTTCATCAGAATCTCAGATTTGTGTTTCAGGATATTAAATCTTAGCACGTTTTTTTGCTCGAGATTACGGGCAATTAAATTAGGAATTGTTTTTATTCTGACAGGTTCACTTAAAAAATCATGCACACCATATCTGATCGCTGATTGCATCAGATCTGGAGTTATATATCTGTATACCAGAATTACTCGACTCTCCAAAAACATTCTCTGAAGATTACTAATTAATTTCAGATCTTTGGAAGTGGTGGTCGGAAGTGCATAAAAAATAATATCGAAATGTCTACCCCTTACTTCGATAAGCCGATCTACAGATGGGATGGAATAGATGCTCTTAAATTTTAGGGCCGCCATTCGCGAATGCAATGAATGATTATTTCTCGATTTTTGTTCAATGATCAGAAGATCAATATCCATATCCTGCTCTCTAATATTCATACTTAAAATGCCGATAAACCTGTTATATCCTGTCCAATTATTAATGTGTGTATATCGTGAGTACCTTCGTAAGTATACAAAGTCTCAAGATTTAACATGTGACGAATAACACAATATTCATCAGAAATTCCGTTAGCTCCTAAAATATTTCTTGCCAGGCGGGCTATGTTCAGACTAATTTCAACATTATTCCTCTTTGCCAATGAAACCTGGCTTGGTTTCAATCTTTGTTCATCTTTTAGTTTTGCCAGATGATAGGCAAGCAATTGCGCCTTAGTAATTTCTGTTAACATATATACCAGCTTCTCTTGGGTAATCTGATAAGCTGCAATTGGTTTCTCAAACTGCACACGTGTCTTGGCATAATTTAGTGATTCCTCATAACAGGCCATTGCGGCGCCGATAGCACCCCACGCGATGCTAAAACGAGCCTGTGTAAGGCATTGCAGCGGTGATTTCAAACCGTCACTACCAGGTAATAAATTCTCTTTTGGTATCACACAGTCATCGAATATTAACTCTGCAGTATCCGATGCACGCAATGAAAATTTGCCCTCAATTACTTGTGAGGTGAATCCTGAAGTGCCCTTTTCAACTAAGAACCCTCGTATTTTGCCTTCCAGTTTAGCCCAAACAATAGCAATCTCGGCAATATCTCCATTTGTAATCCACATCTTTGTCCCATTAATGCGATAACCACCGGGAATTTTTTGTGCCGTGGTCATCATACCGGCTGGATTTGACCCAAAATCAGGCTCCGTTAAACCAAAACAGCCTATTTTCTGTCCCGATGTGAGCGCCGGAAGCCATTTTTGCTTCATTTCCTCAGTACCAAATTTGTATATGGGGAAAATGACAAGACCACTCTGCACAGAAGCAAAGGAACGTAAACCGGAGTCGCCTCTCTCTAATTCTTGCATTATAAGTCCATATACAACATTATTCATCCCGGCGCCACCATATTGTTCTGGTAATGTAGGCGCTAAAAATCCAAGTTTCCCTAATTCGGGTACTATCTCAACGGGAAATTTTCCAAGACGGTGGTAATGGGTAATAATTGGTAGAAATTTTTCCTGGACAAATTCTCGACAGGTATTTTGAACTAAAATTTCCTCAGCACTGAAATACCGTGAAATTTGATAATAATCTGTTGCTTTAAACATGGGTTTCCATCAGTTTAATTACGTTAAAATATAAAATAGTCGGTAATTTAAAGCTATTTTTGCATTAATGGTAGTTGATAAACGAGTTATATCGTTAAAAAATCCAATTAAACTCGCTGCCCAAGATGAGTGAATTGTAGCTTTCGTTCGAGTTGAAATATGTTGGACCATAGGTTGGATCAGCTATTATTTCTAATGCTTGCTCGGTACTATAACTAAACTTTTTTGTATCTGTTCCTGCTATTATTTTAATAGAAAGCTGATTACTGAAAAAATATTCCAATGAAATTCGTCCGATTATATGCCCATATTGATTTAAAAGATCCTGTGTGTCTCCACCACTGGCATCATTATTGATATATGTCAGGTTTGATTCCAGCTGTATTCTACGGGGCACAATATCCCATCGCAGCGCCCCGTATAGATAAGTATTATAATTTTTCTGGTTATTGGTCATTTTTAAGGTGCTGTAAACACAACCTCCAGAGAAAAATAAATTTTGTATCGCTGTAGTATATAAATTAAAATTGGCAATGAGTTGCTCAGTTCCTAAAGGTGCACCTGAAGAGAGTAAACTTTTATCGTCCATATCTAACCTAATTGCTGAAATCATAAAACGGGTTTCATTAATACCAAAGCTTAGCCCACCCTCTACTTTCCCTGTAACTCTATCTGTTTTTACCGGATTTTCTTCTCCATCATAGACTGTATTGCTTTTGTCCATCCGAAGGCCATAGCGTAAAGTCAACTCCGGCCAACCGGGAATATAGGAAGTAGCAGAAATATTTAAAAACCTCGTTAAAGTTG
>SMTZ1_10004531_pt1 | contig 13966 bp, 12 predicted proteins | sample DeeMarSWOR136_30_FD_25667 | JGI IMG/M metagenome (IMG submission 25667) | reverse complement strand
CAACAGGGCGTAAAAATAGTTACGAAAGCTTATGTTTATGGACTGGCGAAAGAGGACAATTCGATTGCTGGGGTAAAGGTTAATCATTTGGGAAACCAGTACCAGATCAGGTCAAAAATTGTAATCGGCGCAGATGGTGTGGAATCTCGAGTGGGGCGCTGGGCTGGAATAAAGACTCACCTGAGACTGAAAGATATTGAAACTTGCGTACAAATGACAGTTTCAAATATTTCGATTGAGCGAAGTTATTGTGATTTCTATTTTTCCGAAAAGATTGCGCCAGGCGGATATCTCTGGGTTTTTCCCAAAAATGAACACTTAGCAAATATTGGGCTGGGAATTTCAGGTGAGCATGCTGCACATAAATCGCCCCTGGAATACCTGAAAGAATTCATTGATCAAAAATTCCCGGCTGCTGCTACGTTGACAACAGTTGCCGGTGGTGTTCCCTGCTCGCCATTTATGGAACATCTTGTTACTGACGGAGTTATGTTGATAGGCGATGCAGCGCACCAGGCGAATCCAATTACCGGCGGGGGTATTGTTCAGAGCATTATTGCCAGTGAAATTGCAGGAAAAGTTGCTGCGAGTGCGATAAAAGAAAACGATACGAGTAAAAAACGTCTTGCTGAATATGAAAAAGAATGGGAAAAGGAGAACGGTGGCAATCATTGCAGGGCATATCGTTTGAAAGAAGCAGTTTATAAATTAACAGATGACGATCTGAACAGAACTGCAGCAGCGATCTCTGCTAAGCCGCCTGAGAAACAAACAATTGTCAATATTTTTAAAACAGCTTTGATTCAACACCCGAAGTTAATTCCTGATATTATAAAGGTGTTTTTCGGGCAAAAATAAAACTGCAACACAGGAGGTCTCGATGAAAACGAGAATTGTATTGATTTTGATTGCTATAGTAACTATTTTATGCTGGCTCATTCCAGAAACCAGTTGGTCTCAATTACCTATTGACATAAAGCGTTCTAATGAGCTAACCAGAATAGCGGTAAGGTTATTTCAAGAACACAAATTTGATCGAGCAAAAGAGCAATTGGCAAAGGCTTTGCAGCTTAATCCCAAAAATATTTTAGCTCATGAACTTTCTGCCTTTTTATATTACCAGGAACATAATTTTCAACGAGCAAAGAAACATGCAAAATTAGCCATTCAATTTAATGAAAAAGCACCGCGGGCTCATTATGTCATAGGTATGATTAATTTTCAGCAGGGTAACTATGATTTAGCGAGAATCCACTTAAAACAGGCTGTTGGATCATTAAAAGACCCTGAATATCGGAGTCGGGCTAAAAATATTTTGGAAAAAATTAGTGAAAAATCAAAAAATAAAAATCTCACTGAAATGGAGAAGAAACGAAAAGTTCCTGATCAAGTGGTACAGGTTCAGACTCAACAATTAGAATATAAACCGTACGTTGCCGTATTTCCATTTGAAGATGCCAATGCAAAAACCGAGCAGACAAAATTAGGACAGACTTTAACTGAAATGTTGATTACAGCTTTAATTCAGACCGATAAATTTACTGTAATGGAGCGAGTGCAATTGGAGAAAATCCTGACAGAACAGTCTCTCAGCCAGGCCGGAATTATCGATATAGAGACTGCTGTTGAGGTCGGGAAGTTGTCAGGATTAGCAGGGGTTGTTATGGGGAGCATCAGTCAATTAAAAACTTCAATAGAAGCGGATGCCAGGTTGATCGATGTGGAGACCGGAAAGGCATTAACAGCAGCAAACGCCATGGTAACCAATGTCGATGATATCCGTAGTCTGGCAAATAGTTTGGCGAAACAGCTTGCCGCGAAATCTTACTTAATTGTGTCTGAACCAGATACGATAGACGCAAAATATTAGAAATAGGATTTATAATATGGCAGACGAGACAAGCATAAAAGTTGCTAAAATTACGGCCACACAAGCTATTATCGTAGCATTGATTACTACAATCGGTGGAGTAATGGGTGGTGTGTTTATTGGTAAAAGTTCAAAATCTGTAGAAAGCGTGAAACAGAGATGGCTACACATCCATAATGTGGAAACGTCTTCCCCGGTTGTCCGAATTGTAGCATCCGTAAATGGGATCAACTATTCGTATCCTTCCAAAGCAATCTGGGCAGAAGTTGGACCAACGATGTCAGAGGAGAAATTTCCACTGCTGTACGAGGCTGATGCCTATAGAATTTCTTTTTCTGCGTTCATTTCTGATTCGGCTGACGAGATCGGTGAAAATATTTCACAACATGTTGAGGAGATTAAAATAAATCGACTGCCAACTGGGAAAATGGTTTATGAATTGTATCCATTGAGCAGCGGTTCTCGTTCGGCTATTCCGAAGTTAAAAGTTTATTATTCAGTCAATTGATTTTAATTGATTACCCATACAGCAAAACACATTTTTTAATTTTTTATTAAAGAGTCCACTCTAGAAAGGTTGAAAATCATAAAGTTTTATTAATACCAGTCATTGCGAGGCGTTTTATGCCGAAGCAATCTCAACTACCAGAAGGGGATTGCTTCGCTCCGTTTCACTCCACTCGCAATGACTATGGCTAAGTATTGGTTTTTAGAGTAGCCTCATTAAATTAAACTATTAACTAATAGTAATCGAATTATGAAATACAAAGTATATGATTCAAAGAGGTGAAGGGATGATTGGAAAATTAAAAGAAAAATTATTTAAAACAAGAGAAGGAATTGTTGGAAAAGTAAATGCCAGGGTGCGATCATACAAAGAAATTAATGAGGATTTATTTGACGAAATTGAGGAAATATTAATCAGTGGCGACATCGGGATTGATGCTTCTGTTACTTTAATAGATGAAGTACGAGAAAAAGTTAACGAATTAGGAATCAAAAAGCCTGACAATATTTTACGCTTTCTGAAAAGTGCAATGTTGCGAGCTTTTGACAGCGACGGCCAGCAGCCACAAATTGATGAGAAATATTTTGAAACGCAGCAGCATCCATTTGTAATTTTGGTTGTTGGTGTGAATGGCACCGGAAAAACAACGACCATCGGAAAAATGGCAGCGCAGTTTAAAATGCATAATAAAAAAGTATTAGTTTCCGCTGCAGATACATTTCGAGCGGCTGCATCGGATCAGTTGGATATTTGGGCAAAACGGGCTGATGTTGATATTATCCGAAATCAGCCAGGGGCAGATCCTGCATCAGTTGTTTATGACTCTTTGCAGGCAGCGCTCAGCCGAAATTTAGATGTTTTAATTATTGATACTGCCGGTAGGTTGCATACAAAATCAAATCTGATGGAGGAATTGAAAAAAATCAGGCGCGTGTTGGGTAAATTGATGCCAGACGTGCCCCATGAAACATTGTTAGTGCTGGATGCAACGACAGGACAAAATGGCTTAAACCAGGCAAAACAGTTTGCCGATGCAGTCGGTGTAACTGGAATTGTACTCACAAAGCTCGATGGGACAGCAAAAGGCGGAATTGTTCTGGCAATCAGTAAAGAGTTGGGGCTTCCGGTGAAATTTATCGGGGTTGGCGAAAAGATCGAAGATTTGCAACCATTTGATCATACTGAATTTGTTGAGGCACTATTTCAATGAAAATTTGTGTAGTTACGCTCGGCTGCCCGAAAAATATTGTTGATTCAGAATATCTTGCAGCAATGCTCTTTGACAACAAAGTTGAATTTGTAGACCATGCAGATCAGTCGGATGTAGTGATCATCAACACATGTGCTTTTATTGATGCTGCCCGAGAAGAAGCGATTGAGGTAATTTTGGAAGCTGTTCATTTAAAGGAAAAGAGAAAAACTCAACGTGTTTATGTCGCTGGATGTTTGCCGCAGAGATATATTGATGAGTTGCAGAAAGAAATTCCTGAAGTTGATGGCTTCTTCGCCGAATATGATTTTCCTGAAATCGGTCGAAAATTAGCATATCAATTGAAGTTAAAAAATAAAAACAGTAATTCACGAAAGATTCTACAAACTCCAGGTCATTATCGTTATCTGAAAATATCTGATGGGTGTGACAATAGATGTAATTATTGCACCATTCCGATTATCAAAGGTGGGTATCGTGATCGCTCAATAAACAGTTTAATCGATGAGGCATGGGAATTGGCAGATAATGGTGTAAGGGAACTTATTTTAATTGCACAGGATACAACATACTATGGATGGAAACAGGGTAATAAGGAGCTATTATGTGATTTAATCAGATCACTCGCCAAAATTGAGCAACTTAAATGGATTCGAATTCTTTATGCCCATCCGGCTCATATAGATGATCATATCATCCAATTGTACAATGAGCAAGAGAAATTATGTCGTTATATTGATATTCCGATTCAACATATTTCAGATAAGATATTGAAATCTATGGGGCGTCACGTTTCGGAAAGAGACATTAGAAGATTAATTAGCAAATTAAGAGAGAATGTACCAGATATTGCCATTCGAACAACATTAATGGTTGGGTATCCCGGCGAAGAATCACAAGATTTTGAATTGCTGAAGGATTTTATCATTACTACCGAATTTGAACGGCTTGGTGTGTTTAAATATTCCCATGAAGAAGGAACTTACGCTGCTCAGTTATCGAATCAAGTTGAGGAACAAGTAAAGGAAGATCGTTTTGAAGAGATTATGGAACTCCAGGCTGAGATTTCAATGAAGAAGAATCGTCAGCTAATCAATCGAACTCTTTCTGTTATGATTGATGAGAGGGATGGGTCAGACACATATTTTTTAGGAAGAACCGAATGGGATAGTCCAGCAATTGATAATACAGTTCATGTAATTGGGAATGTAAAAGTGGGGAATTTTTATCCTGTTACAATTAACCACGTTACTGACTATGATTTATGGGGGGAAACTAAAGATGCTGTTTTATAAAAGTAATACCGACGGACAATGTCCAAAGGTGGGAGGTACATAGTAATGAAAGTTAAATGTTTAATTTATATTTCAATTTTTGTATTTGGCTGGTTGATTTTAAACCCGACTGCTGTTTTAGCCCAAGCAGAGATGACACATACCCGATTATATGATTTACCAACATTTCATTATGATCTTGTAAATGTGGCGTCACCTGATTCTGCTCTGAGCCGGTTACAGCTTTATTTAAAAATTGCATTCGATGAATTGCAATTCACCTTTTCAGAAGATCGTTACCAGGCCAATTATGAGGTAACTGCTATAATTTTTGACAAACAGGAGAATCAGATTGATGGCAGGATTGAAGAGGAAGAAGTAGAAGCTATTAATTATGATCTTACCAATTCTCGCCAGGCTTATAGTGTTTCCTACCTGAAATTTGACCTGGAGCCAGGAGAATATGAAATTTCACTTAGTGTCATGGATATGGAAACTAAGAAAAAGAGAACCATAAAAGACAGATTTAAATTAAGAGATTTTACCCAAAAAAAATTGATGGTAAGTGATTTCGTTCTGGTAAGAAATGTCCGGGTTGATTCACTTGGCGTGAAATCCTTTCATCCTGATGTGGCAGATTGTATTAAGGATTTATCCAATGAATTATATGTGTATTATGAAATCTATAGTCAAACAGATAATGAAGATGAACGGTTCCAAATTTCTTACTCGGTTAAGAATCCCAAAGGGAAAATTATAATCCAAAATAGTTATAAACGTCGAAAGGATGGTCCCAGAACCCTTGAGTTTTTCCCATTAGCAATTTCTGATTTTTCAAGAGGTATTTATTTATTAGAATTAAAGGTTAAAAGCGGATTACGAAGTGATAAAACAGAAAAGTCATTTTTTATTCGATGGGCAGATATGCCATCCACGATATCAGATATTGATTTGGCAATCAGACAATTAAAATATATTGCTGATAAAAGAGAATATGATAAATTAAAAAAGGCATCCTCGGATGAGAAGTTGGAGAGGTTCGAGGAATATTGGACAAGTCATGATCCTACTCCAGGAACCAAAACAAACGAATGGATGGATGAATTTTACCGTCGAGTACACTTTACTAACGAAAATTTTACGGTTTTCCGTGATGGTTGGAAGACTGATATGGGCATGATTTATATCATATTTGGTCCACCAAATGATATTGAACGACACCCTTTTGATCTTGAAACAAAACCGAGTGAGATCTGGTATTATCACGATATTAACAAGCAATTTGTTTTTATGGATCTATCAGGTTTTGGAGAATATCGCCTTTTAACAACTGGTTGGGAAGCATGGCGTAGTTCAATTAGAAATAAGTGGTAATGAATGATGTTGTTGATTTAGTCCGATTTTAAAAATCTTAATAACGTAAATATTGAACTTATGGTTTTAGAATTTCCATAAAATTGATTTTTTAACAACGTCATGAATTGAAAAGATAAAGAAGTTGGGAGTAGAATACTATTGTGAGCATTAAGCCAATTTGCATTTCAAATGGCGCTACTATTGGAATAGTTTCACCAGCCAGTTGCCCCCCAGATGAAGAAATTTATCAACAAGGATTGAACTATCTGAAGAACTTAGGGTACAATGTGGTGCAAAGTGAACATGTTCTGGATAAACGAGGATATCTCGCCGGTGACGATGCGGATCGAGTACAGGATTTAAATAAAATGTTTAGTGATCCTCAAATTGATGCGATAATCTGTTCTCGTGGTGGTTATGGGGCTCCTCGCATTATTGATCAAATCGATTTTGAAGCGGTTAAAAACAACCCCAAAATTTTTGTTGGTTATAGCGATATTACGACCATCAATTTAGCAATTTGGAGGAAAACTGAACTCATCACTTTTTCGGGAACTATGGTAGCTGTTGAAATGGGCAGGGGTATCCATCCTTTTACTGAAAATAATTTTTGGAAAACATTAACCTCAATTGATTCAATTGGAATATTATCAAATCCGCCTGACATTCCAATAAACATTTTTAAATCAGGCAAAGCCGAGGGACGCCTGTTAGGAGGTTGCCTTTCATTGATTAATGTCCTGCTGGGTACACCCTATTGTCCTGATTTCAGAGACTCGATTTTATTTATTGAAGATATTGACGAAGAGCCTTATCGAGTTGATCGTTACCTTGCTCAACTAAGATTAGCCGGTATTTTACATCAAGTGAAAGGAATTGTTGTCGGACAGTTTATTGATTGTATACCTAAAGACCCTGAAAAACCGAGCCTTGAACTTGATCAGATTTTTCAAGATTATTTTGGACAATTAGATATCCCTATAATCACAAACTTTGTATACGGTCATGGATCAATAAAGCATACCATACCAATTGGAGTTCAGGCGATTTTAGATACTGACTGTGGAGGATTGATTATTAAAGAAGGTGCAGTTACCAATAAAATGTACGTGTAGGATAAAATATGGCTCATCTTCGTTTAGCAGTATTGGCATCGGGGAGAGGATCCAATTTCGAGGCAATTTTAAATAATATTAAAAAAGGTAAATTGGATGCCTCAATTCAGGTTGTTGTTAGCAATAAAGAAACAGCCGGGGCATTGGAAATCGCTCGGAATAATAAAATTCCTGCTGTTTATATTTCAAGAAAACTATTTCCAGAACAAGAACAATTTGATCAACAATTATTATCGATATTAAATCAATATCAGGTGAATTTTATCGTTCTTGCCGGTTATCTAAAGATGCTAAGTCCAATCGTTGTTCGAAAATTCAAACATAGGATATTAAACATCCACCCGGCACTGCTGCCTTCATTTGGTGGAAAAGGAATGTATGGGATTCATGTACATGAGGCAGTACTTGATTATGGTTGTAAAGTTACCGGCGTTACAGTACACTTAGTTGATGAGGAATATGATACTGGTCCTCCGGTGCTTCAGCGTTGTGTGCCAATATATAATGATGATACTCCCGAGAAATTAGCAGCACGAATATTGAAAGTTGAGCATCAGGTATTTACTGAGGCATTACAACTATTTGCCCAGGACAGGATTTACGTTGAAGATAGGCATGTTAAAATTAAACAACTGTAGTGTACTATTGTAAATAATAGAATTTGATTTTTTAAAGGATTACTAATGCAGCGTCATTTGTATCGACTATCGTTTTTTATCGCCATTTTTCTGATTTTAGTATCAGGCTTCCTTGTTGGTCAAGAACCAATTGATCTTGTTGACATTACAGAGTTGGATTCAACTATCATTGTTGAGTTGAAATATGCCACTGAAGATAATTTTTTAGGGGATACATTATATTCAGCTAATATTTGTCTATTGCGCAAAGCAGTGGCCGAACGACTTGTCAAAGTTCAACAATTACTTAGAAAAAAGGATTTGGGCTTAAAAATTTGGGACGGTTATCGACCACTCTCTGTTCAAAAAATGATGTGGAAAAAGCTGCCTGATCCCAAATATGTCGCTGATCCAGGAAAGGGATCAAATCATAACCGTGGTGCTGCTGTTGACGTTACTCTGGTAGATGTAAATGGAAATGAATTAGAGATGCCGACTGGTTTTGATGATTTTAGCCCGAAAGCCGGCAGCGCTTATCCATATCTCAGTGAACAGGCGAAAAAAAATAGAAAAATTTTGCAGGTGGCAATGAAATCTCAGGGATTCCGAACAATTACTTCGGAATGGTGGCATTTTAATGATAAAGATTGTAAAAATTATCCAGTTCTGGATGTGCCACTGACTTATTTTTTAAAAGGAAATTAAGGTGGTCTCGTGAAATTAAAAATAGGAAGGCGATTTAACTGATGTCTAAAATAAAACAGGTCCTCATTAGTGTTTTTGATAAAAACGGAATTGTGGAATTTGCAAAAACTTTAAAAAAGCTGAACGTTCAAATCATTTCCACCGGAGGCACAGCAAAATTATTAACCGAAAATGGAATACCATGTTTGAAGGTCTCTGAGATTACTGGCGAGCTTGAAATGCTTGATGGCCGGGTTAAAACACTTCATCCCAAAATTCATGGTGCAATATTGGCGAAGCGTGATAATCCTGAACATCTTAGTCAATTGGAAATCAATAATATCGAACCTATTGATATGGTGGTAATTAACCTTTATCCTTTTGGAGAAGTTATTAGCAATTCTGGAGTCAGTGTTGAGCAGGCATTAGAGAATGTTGATATTGGTGGACCAACAATGATTCGTGCTGCTGCAAAAAATTATCCGTTCGTTGCAGTAGTGACCTCACCAGATCAATATCAACCCATTGCCGAAGAATTAGTTCAAAGTAATGGGGGACTAAGTTTAGAAACTCGAAAAAAACTGGCATTCGAAGCTTTTCGACTAACCCATAAATATGATGGATTAATAACAAGATATTTACAGAGCCTGGACACACCCGAAGAATATGCCGATAATATAGTTTTAAGTTTTGAAAGAATCCAAAATCTCCGTTACGGCGAAAATCCACACCAAACCGCTGCATTTTACAGAGAGGTTGGCAGCAGAGATAAAGGCATCACTGATTTAGTTCAACTTCACGGTAAGGAACTGTCTTTTAATAATATAATGGATCTGGATTCTGTTGTGAAAATGGTGAATTCATTCGAAGAACCCTGCTCTGTAATTGTGAAACATAGTAATCCATGTGGTGTTGCCATTGGAGATGATGTCTGCTCAGCTTTCAATAAAGCGCTGGCAACAGATTCAGTTTCTGCATTTGGAGGTATCTTTGGATTTAATCGAAAGTTAGACTTGAAGACAGCGGAAGAATTGGGAAAAATTTTTATTGAAGTTATCATTGCACCGGATTACGAGCCAGAAGCTCTCCAGTTACTTTCTAAAAAGAAAAATGTGCGACTTTTAAAATTAGAGGTCGACACAGAAGTTGTTGAAACGTACGATTATAAGCGAGTGGCTGGCGGTTTGTTAATTCAAACTCAAGATATTAGGAGCGTTGATGATATAGAACTTAAGGTTGTAACGCAGCGTCAACCAACAGATGAAGAGTGGGATGCCCTAAAATTTGCCTGGAAAGTGGTAAAATGGGTGAAATCAAATGCAGTGATATTCTGTCTTAACGACCGCACCATTGGAATTGGCGCTGGTCAGATGTCCAGAGTAGATTCATCAATTTTTGCTGCAGATAAAGCGAAAAGAGCCGGGCTTACATTATCAGGAACTGTTGTTGCTTCAGATGCATTCTTTCCTTTCAGAGATGGTGTTGATACTGCGGCAGAAGCAGGTGCGACAGCAATAATTCAGCCGGGCGGTTCAGTTCGGGATGAAGAGGTTATTCAGGCTGCTAACGAGCATAATCTGGCAATGGTTTTTACCGGGATACGTCATTTTCGGCATTAATTTTGTTGGTTAAAATGATTGATTTGGTCTCTATGACATGAAGTTAAAGATGCTGGTATTCTCCCAAAAGCAGGCAGATTAGTTCGCAGACACGACATTACAAAACGATCCTTAATAATTATAGATTTTCAATTATGTTATTTTCAGAGGAGTTAATATGCCTTTTTCGTTTTTTTCCTCGTTTTTTACAAATGATATTGCTATTGACCTGGGAACTGCTAATACACTTGTATATTTAAAAGGCCGAGGGATCGTAGCAAATGAACCATCGATTGTTGCAGTTAAAAAATCAAACCAGGAAATTGTTGCTTATGGTAATGCTGCCAAAGAAATGGTTGGTCGCACTCCCGGAGAAATTGTAACCGTTCGTCCTCTAAAAGATGGTGTCATAGCCGACTTTGAATTAGCTGAAAGAATGATCAAATATTTTATTCGCAAAGTAAGGGTTGGGCGGTTGATACGTCCAAGGATTGCTCTCGCTATACCTTCTGGGATTACTGATGTTGAAAAGCGAGCCGTGCGTGATTCGGCTGAACATGTTGGAGCAAGAGAAGTTTATTTAATTGATGAACCTATGGCAGCGGCAATAGGAGTTGGATTACCAATTAATGAACCAGTCGGCAGTATGATTATTGATATCGGTGGTGGTACTACCGAGATTGCGGTCATTGCCCTCTCTGGCATTGTTAATGATACTTCTATTCGGATTGCTGGCGATGAAATGACTGAAGCAATTGTGCAGTATTTTAAAAGAAAATATAATTTACTAATTGGTGAAAACACTGCTGAAATAATTAAATGTGAAATTGGCTCTGCCGCACCTTATGATGAAAAAGGATCATTAACAGTTAAGGGGCGTGATTTAGTTGCTGGTATTCCCAAGACGGTCGAGATTACTGCTGAGGAAGTGCAAGAGGCTTTAGCTGAACCAGTCTCAGCTATTGTCGAAGCTGTAAAATTGTGTTTGGAACAAACACCGCCAGAGTTATCTGCTGATATTCTCGACCGGGGAATTATTTTAACTGGCGGCGGATCGCTGTTGAAAGGGCTGGACGAACGTTTGCGAGAGGAAACAAATTTGCCTATTTTAATAACTGAAGATCCATTAACCTGTGTTGTGCGGGGAACCGGTAAAATTCTCGACGATCTGGAAAATTATCAAAAAGTATTAGCAAAAACCAGAAGAGAATATATTACATAACTCTGGTGAAAAGTATCAACATAATTTGTGAGTCGAATTAATAGTTCAATCAATATTCATATTAAGTGAATTTCGTTGAACCATTTTTTGAGTATTATAAAAAGCTTGAATAAATTAGATGCTATTTAATCGCAATATATCCAGTTATAGAGATTATATTCTTCATGCGATATTAATAATTATTTCGCTGATTCTAATTTCATCCAATCAAAATAAGCAGATTGAAATCTTCAAAATGTGGACGGTTGGATTGCTTTGTTCTGTCCAGGAAAAGTGGAATTCGATTCAACAATATATAAATTTAAAACATAAGAACGAGCAGTTGCTATCGGAAAATACAAGATTGGCGCTCGAAAATAGTTTTATGTACGAAATGCAATTAGAAAATGAACGATTACGAAAACTTATTGGATTTAGAGAGAAGAATGAAATTCAATTAATAGCAACTCGAGTAATTGTTAGAGGTATTAAGGGATTCGTCAACGGAATTGTATTAGATGTTGGATTTGAAGACGATGTAGCCAAAAACATGCCGCTGGTTGTTACAGATGGTCTTGTTGGAAAAATATACCAGGTTGGTAAAAAACATTCTATTGGTCATTTATTACTGGACCAAAATTTTCGGGTTAGTGCTAAAATCCAACGTAGTCGAGTTACTGGTATTGTAAGCTGGGATGGTGGTGATTTTTGTTTATTAAATGAAGTCCCCAAGCGCTCCAATGTTCAGGCAGGAGATTGGGTCATCACTTCTGGCTATGGAGAAATCTATCCATCTGGATTAATAATTGGTCGCGTGATTAGTGTTTCCGAATCTCCACGAGGTTTATTTATGGACATTAAAATTAAACCATCAGTGAATTTTGATAAGCTGGAAGAGGTTTTTGTTATAGCTGAAAAGAAAGATAAAGATTAATAAGAAATAGATTTCATGCAGTGGATCAAATACATTCTAATATACATTTTATTATTGTTTATTGAAAAAAATTTGCTTCAGCTAATTTCCATAAAGGATGTTACACCAGATCTGATTCTAATATTTGTGATAATTATTAGTCTTAAAGAAAAAAGGAGTAGTGCAACACTTATTGGTTTTGGCGCGGGTTTATTCCAGGATCTATTTACTGCTGGTTTTTTTGGACTTTCTGCCATGACCAAATCTATAATCGGTTTCTGGGGGACTTTTTTTCAACAATCGAGAAAAAAGTATAATCTTACATATTTCACAGTTGCCGTTTTTGTTTTAGTTTTTATTCACGAAATTATTTATCGATCCATATATAACTTAGGAAGCCATATAAGTCTTTTTAGATTAATATTTCACTATATTATACCAAGGACATTATATACCTTATCGTTTGGAATAATAATTTATTTGATTTATAAACCTATGTTCTGGAAATCAGAAAGTATTACCGATTAACTAATAATAATTTTGTTGTTATGAGACAAATAACTTCAGTAGAAAAAAGGCAATATCTATATTCGATACTAACAGTGCTTCTTTTTTTAATCCTGATCGGTCGTTTTTTTTATTTGCAAATATATAAACGAACACAATATCTCAAAGCATCAGAAAAAAATAGGATTAGAGAAGTTGTGATTGAACCGACTCGAGGTCTTTTTATTGATAGAAATGGAGAGGTTCTGGTAGACAACCATCCCTCCTATTCTGTTTACGCGATTCCTTTTGAAATTAAAAAAGCAGATAGTGTTTTAAATTTGGCTGGAAAGATATTAAACATGAAAGTTACTGAAATTGAGAATGTTATAAAACGAGAGAGAATTGGTTTATTTACGCCTGTCAAATTAAAACGTCAAATAGATTTTGAAACTCTTACTCAGATTGAAGAATATAAGTTAGACTTACCTGGTATTATTTATCAAATTGAACCGAGAAGATATTATCCCTCAGGAGTTCGTGCTCCACATGTATTTGGTTATTTAGGAGAGATCAATAAAAGTGAATTAGATCAATCTGATTTCCTGGGTTTTCGTTTAGGTGATATTGTTGGAAAGAAGGGATTAGAAAAATATTATGAAAACGAGTTGCGAGGAACACGTGGTTATAATTATATTGAAGTTGATGCGTTAGGTCGTGAAATTAGAGGTTTGAAAGATAGACCAGAGATTTTACCACTACCCGGGAAAAATTTTCACCTTACCCTGGACGCAGAATTGCAGCGCTCATTAGAAGCTCGTATGGATACACTAAGAGGGGGGGTTGTTGTCGTCGATTGTACAAATGGAGCAGTAATTGCCCTGGTGAGTAAACCAGATTATGATCCTGAAATCTTTACAAAATCGATTTCACCTGAAATATGGAAAAGCTTGGTTGATGATACAACTAAACCGTTGTACGATCGTATGGTGCAAAGTCTTTATCCACCCGGCTCTACTTATAAAATTATTTTAGCCGCAGCCGCCATAGAATTGGGTATTATCAAACCTGACTGGCAGGCTTACTGTCCTGGTTATACGTGGTTGGGTCGAAGGAAGTACGATTGTTGGAAAC
>SMTZ1_10004879_pt1 | contig 13968 bp, 11 predicted proteins | sample DeeMarSWOR136_30_FD_25667 | JGI IMG/M metagenome (IMG submission 25667) | reverse complement strand
GTTCACGCCGATCACCGGCACAGAGGCCCTACTGACAATCCTCGCCGTCGAAATGATGCTGCCATCGCCGCCGAAGACAACCGCAAAATCACATGTTTTCAAGACATCGGCCTTTGTCGAGGCCGGGCCGGCCGCTTGGATTATCGGATCATCCGCGGCCGCCAGCGTGGCCCCCTGGTCGCTGGCGTTCTTCAAATCCTCAATGCTGTAACTGGCCACGATCTGGGCCTTGTCTCTCGCAAAGCTGACGAACTGCTCAATTGCCTCGCGGACTCCCTGCTTTTTCGGATCACCGAAGACCACCAGCTTGGGTAGAGATTTCTTGTCTTGCATCGCGGTTTATGCTTTCAACATTTTTTTGACCGTCTCAGCTATTTTATCGGCATTAACGCCCGCTTCCATAAGTTGAGCATCGCGTGAATTGTGGCCGATGAATCTCGTCGGCGCACCCAGCAACCTTACGGCCTTTAGCGAGCGGCCTTTCGCTGCGGCCAATTCGAGCACCGCTGAGGCTGCCGTAACTGACAAGCGCAGCGGCAGAATTCTTTGCCCTTTTGACGACGATGCTTTTTCCCAATTTGAACGGCTTAGCGCAGGCGGCCCTGACAAACTTCTCAGGCGGAACAAGGTCTTTCGGATACCTGATAACGACCGGCCTATCTTCGTTCAGAGCAAATTCCAGAGCCAGCTTCATTTCGATGTCATTCGCAGGAGCCGTCAGCACCATATTCGGCATCATTCGCAAGAAGCCAATGTCCATCAGCCCATGATGGGTGGGTCCGTCCGAACCGACCACCCCGGCCCTGTCGATGCAAAAAACAACCGCCAGGTTTTGCAAAGCCACGTCCTGAAAGACCTGGTCGAAACTGCGCTGCAGGAAGGTTGAATAGATACAGACCACCGGCTTTAGGCCGTCTTTGGCCAGGCCGGCGGCTATATCAACCGCGGCGCTTTCAGCAATACCGACGTCATAGAAGCGGTCCGCGAACTTCTTGCGGAATTCCACCAGACCTGTGCCGTCACACATTGCCGAGGTTATCGCAACGATTCTCTTGTCTTTTTGCGCCAAGTCCGTCAGATGTTCGCCGAATGCGCTGGTAAAGCTGCGTCTGCTGGGTGCCGAGGTGGATTGGACGGTATCGCCATCGATCTTGAACGGGCCGGTCGAATGAAATTTGCTGGGGCCCCGGTCGGCAGGACGAAAACCTTTGCCCTTCTTCGTGTAAACGTGCAAAATGGCCGGGCGGTTTAGCTCAGACAACGCCTCGAATAACTGCACGAGCGGCCCAATATCGTGGCCGTCAACAGGGCCAAAATACGGAATATTCAGGCTCTCAAACATCTGACTTGCTGGCAGGGCCATCCGGATGCTTTTCTTGATCCTCTCAATCGCCTCCTCGACACTCTTGCCGATGACCGGCATATGCTCCAGGATATTGCTGGTGGTCTTGCGCAAATCCTCGTAGGTGTGGCTTAGCCGGACGCGTGAGAAGTATTTCGCCACCGCTCCCACCGTGGCGTCTATCGCCATCGAATTGTCGTTGAGTACGATGAGCAGTTGCCTCTTGACTAATCCGAGATTGTTGAGCGCCTCGAAAGAGGCGCCGTTAACGATACTGGCATCGCCGACCACCGCCACAATTTTGTTCGCGTTTATCGCTGAGCGTTTAGCGTTTAGTTTTTGCCCTGTCCGCTCTGAGCTGTTGCTATGCGCTATTTGCTCGCCCAAAGCCATTCCGATTGCCGTGGCTATGGCCGTGCCGGCGTGTCCGACCGTGAACTGGTCGTATTCGCTTTCCGCCGGATTGGGAAAGCCGCTGATTCCCCCGGGACGGCGAAGATTCTCGAATCTGTCTTTTCTTCCGGTGATAATCTTATGCGTATAGCATTGGTGACCGACGTCCCAGAGCAGCTTGTCCTGCTGGAAATCGAAGACGCAGTGCAGCGCCAGCGTCAGTTCCACCGCGCCGAGATTGCTTGCCAGATGTCCGCCCGTCTTACTGACCGAACCGAGGATAAACTGGCGTATCTCCTCGGCTAAATCCTTCAGTTGAAATACCGACAGCCTTCTGACATCCGCCGGACTATTGACTTTTTCCAGCAATTTGCCCATGAGCAACTCTCTTAACTAAATGACTGACGGTTGCAGCCAAAAGCGCGGGTACCCTCGCCATAAAGAAAAGTTTCTTTTTACTACCTTTACCACAATAGCTTACAGCAAGAGCGGCTCTTTGTAAACACCTTTTTCTCGTACCGAACGCGCAGGGTGCTCCAATAGCAGGGGGGCTTGTTCTTCGGTGATGAACCACGCAACCAAGGCTCCACTCTGACGGCCAGAAAATGGCAGGCAAAAAGACGCCAAGAGAGCACCACTTGAAGATTCCGTACCATATCCTCAGCATCCCGGACTCGCGCCCGGACGAGAAGCTCCTGCCGGCGCGCATCCACAGCTTCGGCGAAAAAAGCCGCTGGCGGAACAACGCCACGCTTGCGAAGATTTTTATGACCTCAACGCGGATGATCAAACGCCGGCTGGTAAACAGCAGCGTCAAGCAAGTTTGAGGGCGCGATGCTCGTAGTCCTTTTGATTAATCAAAAGGACTACGAGCTTTTTTTCACGCGGCGTCGTGATGCGAGCATTACTCTTCGCCGAAGAAGCGAGCCGGAGCGTTATGTAAAGGGATTTCTTGAATCTCGTAGTGAAAATACGCACAGAGCGGCCCTCTTTTTTGCATGTCGCTCGAAAATAAGCGATGATCCAAGTGCGCGTTTGGTGTGTTTGAAACGAGAAAGTTCTTTGCTCACACTGCGTTTTTAGCATGCGGCGTTTCTTATCCTGGCTAATTAGTTTCCCGTACTAAATTTAGACCGGCAAGGCGGAGCTTCTTCAGCAGAGTCCGCGGGAAACGCTGGTGAACCGCGATGTTGGATTGGCACTGTTTCGGCGGTCAGGGCTTGGGTTTCGCGTGGGTGATTCTTATCACCACGGGATTTGGCCACTGCGAATCGTTGTAGATTCGCTGGGCGCGCATCGCTGTGATATGCAGGCCGTCCTCGTCCTGTGTCCAGGTGGCTTTGGGATTAACCTGTGTTTGATACTCCAGGACCCGCCCCGATTGGCCGAGGATCTCAATTTCGGTTTCGTCGGTCGCACGGACGCTCCTCAGAGTAAAGGTTTTTCGCTGGCCTTTCGGCCAGTCGATTTTCGTGATAAAGGCGTATACCGTGTCGGCGTCTTTGGCCTTGGTGAACCAGATGTCGCCTTCACGAATCACGTGCCAGGGCCTGATGCTATATATGGCCTCGCGGTTGATGAACAGCCACAGCGCTAATTCGCGCACGCGACGTTTCTGCTCGAAGGGTATTTCACCGTCGGGTGTCGGCCCGATGTTGAGCAGGAAGTTGCCGCCCTTGGCGCGTATTTCGATGAGTATCTCGATTAGCTGCGTGCCTGATTTGTACTCTTCGTTGGTGGGCTTAAAATGCCACTGTGTTCCCAGGGTGAAGCAGGCCTCCCACGGGCCGGGCATCGGCTCATCGGGCATCTTCTGCTCGGGTGTCTCCATTTCTCCGCGGGTCACAACGATGTCCGGCTGAAGTTGCCAGGCCAATTGCTTGAGCCCTTCGGGTTCGCCGTCGAGGAAGAGCATATCGATCGGGCCGTACTTGGTCAGTAATTCACGAATCTGGGCCTTATTGTGGGCCATCAGTTCGGGATTATTGGAGGGCAGGGCCTCCGGACGTCGCCGGCTGATATCGTGGCCCTGCTTGTAGAGCATCCGGAAGTCGTCGGGCGAGAAGTAAAAGCCTACGCTAATGCCGTGCTTGCGAAGTGCCTGGACGATTTGCCGGGTGATGTCGCGGCGGTAGGGCGTATTCATTATGTCAAAGTCGGTCGTCTTCGTATCGAACATGCAAAAACCGCTGTGGTGCTTGGTCGTGAATACGACGTACCTCATACCGGCCAGTTTGGCCAGGCGGGCCCAATCGTCGGGGTCGAACTTTCTGGGATAGAAGCTGGCGGGCAGCTCGTTGACGAAACGATCCAGATAATCATCAGAGGCCCCCACCATCGAGTGGCTGATGACCGAGCCTAACTGCGAATCGATGCTCCAGTGGATGAACATACCGAGCCCCTGGTCCATGAACCATTCGCAACGCTGGGAATCGTTGCCGGGTCTGCCTGGTGGAGCTTGCGTGTTGTTCTCAACGGTCGAGCATCCGGCCAGTGATATCGCCGTCGTGAGCAGGATCGAAACCGTTCGCATGGACTTCATATTTGTCCTCTTGCTAAAGCTGTAGCCGGAAAGGTTGGCTCTACATTATTTGTCTTTCTGAGAATCCAGCGCTAAATCATTCTCTTTAGCAGCTCCTTTCTGGCCCTGACTCGCAGCTTGGCGTGCTCGTAGCGTTTCTTCTCCTGTTCGGTTTCGGGCAATATCGGCGGAGCGGCGGTCGGCCGTTTGTCTTCGTCCAGCGCGACGAACGTCAGATGCGCCGTTGTTGCTATAACGCGGTGGCCGTCGTACGGGTCTTCCCGGGTCACCTGGACGCCGACTTCCATTGACGAGCGACTGACGTAATTTATCGAGGCCCTCAAGACAACGTGGTCGCCGATACGAATGGGCTCTTTGAAGGCCAGCGAGTCGATACCGGCGGTCACAACCTCTTTGGCGCAGTGCCTCTGAGCGGCCATAGCCGCCACCATGTCGATCCAGGCCATAATGACCCCACCAAATGCCGTACCGTGGGGATTGGCCTGATGAGGCATGACGAGATATCTTGTTTCTACGGCACTTTCTCCGGGCGTTTTGCCTTTTTCGTTATTCATTGTTTTCTGGCTCCGAAAGCCACTTTTGCTTCACCTCTTTATCTTACCGAACCCATTGAGCGTCGCAAGAAGCCTCGTTAGAAACTCTCTCCTTCGGGTCTCTGACCGGGTCAGTCTACAACATTTACTTATCCAGCACAACCGCCGCAGCAAATTGACAGGCCAGTGCCAAATTGACAGTCTGAAAGGATGGGGAACGGGGCTGAGACGGCAATAAACCAGCGATTTCGAGTGTTTACGACCTACAGGTGGTTTGGCACGGGTTTTGCTATTTTTAAGGAGTAAGCAGTTATGTAGAAAGCCGAAAAGATGATGATAAAGATTTAAGATCGAAAAAGGAGGTGTACTATGGCATTGGTACCGATTAACAGAAGAGAAAGAGGCGGTTTGGCACGGCTTCACAGCGATATGGATGATTTGTTTGACAGCTTCTTCAGGGGTTTGGATCGGCCGTTTGCAGGATACAAGGCCTGGCCTGCGATCGACGTCGCCGAGGAACAAGATGCGATTGTCGTAAGGGCCGAAGTTCCCGGCTGCAAGGCTGAGGATATCGACATCTCCGTCTATGGCAACACATTGACCATCAGCGGAGAAAAGAAACTCTCTGAACAGAAGAAGGAAAAAGGCTACTACCATGTCGAAAGCACGTACGGCAGCTTTCGACGGGAGCTGACCCTGCCCACCGATGTTGACCAGAGCAAGATCGACGCGGTGTGCAAAGACGGCGTACTGTCCATAACTCTGCCGAAATCCGCCAAGGCAAAGGCCGTTAAGGTCAAGGTCAAAGGATAATTCGGCGCGGCGGCATAGAACCCGGTGCGTTGGTTAGATAGCTTCAGACCCATCCGCCGAGTGATAGTAACGATGGTTCCCCTTCTGCAACGGATGGCAGAATGGGAACCTTTTTCATATTGGTCGTGTGTCGGCTGTATTCTCGACGAAAGTCCTCTTTGGAGCCTGCCCGACGAATGCTCTATACTGGTTGTCGGGCCGAGCCAAGGATTGGACGTCAACGCATTGTCTGAGATGCGGTACTACCGCAGCCGCTCGGCTCCCCAGGAACTCCAGCTATGGTTCTTCATGTACTCATAGGTCAAGTATCCGTAGCCTTTATCGCCCCAGTTGCTGCCCCAGGAGTTTTGGAATTTGAACAGTTGGGTTTTATCGTCATAGCCAACCACCAGCAGCGCGTGGCCGCCACGAAAAGCTCCGCCCGGACCGGGAACCACGCCGGACGCATCGATTGTCGCCCAGTTTGAGTAGACCGGGACACCGACAACAAATGGACCTTCTTTTGCCAGATGGATTCGCCGCTCCTGGTTCGTTACCAGACTGTAGTAGATGCCGATCCGGTGTCTCATGGCTTCTCGTCTGATTCTGTCTTCATAGTCCGGATTGGGAAGCAGTTTTGAGAAGGGCCAAAGCTTGTCCGGGCAGGCCCCGAATTTCCGCATTATTTTGAAAGCGTCCCTGATTCTGGTGCCCGACAAGTCGAAAGCAACATTCAGTTCAAACGGATCGTGCTCCTTGGCCCCCATCCACGCGAAACGGACGCTGAATTTCGGCTGCTTCTGGCCAGTCTCTTGATAGCGCAGCCAGTTCCGCAGTCCGTAGGCGCTCGCCCAGCCGACACACGAACCGGTGTACCTCTGGTCGCCGACAGGTTCCGTCTCGTTCGAGTAATCAACGCGCTTGGGGATTGCCGGTGCTCGCAATCCGACGATTCCCGCACCATACTGAAAGTCACGGGGATCAAAAGGATCGGGAACAAGGTTGCAATAGCGCTTCAGGAAATTTTGGTTAATCTTCTTTGTTTTCGTTATGCGACGGGTCTTTTTCTTCTTAGCCATTTCGCTCTCCTTTCAGTTTCTTCCCTTCTTCCGTAGCCTAACAGGCCCAATCTCGCAATTAACACAGACACCTCCGACTCAGGAGGGCGTATGTTCTCCTGTTTTTTTGTCTTCTCTTATTGAATCTAAGCCTGTTTCTTCCTGTAGCGAGTTGTATAAGCTGCGGGCGAGCAACTCCGCTGCTCGCCCGTCAGCCTTCATCTGGCGGATAGGCGAAGGTGCCTCATGTCGAGTCCTGACCCCGTTTTACGACGGGATTGTTTTTAGTCCTGCTTAATTAGGACAGCTTTTTCCTTTCTCTATTATCGTGCCTATTGCTTTCTGTAATCCCGGGGATCCTGCTCAGCCGGCATAGCTTTAACTATCTCCATTACCGTTCCTATTGCTTTTTGTAATCCCGGATCCTTCATACCTTCTACTTCCTGGAGTCTCTGATCTAGTTCCGCAACTACTTGCTTCTTGTGTTTCTCCGCGACAGCCATGAACACTTTGGCTACCATTTGCAGGTCGCGTTTTGGTATTCTCATTCCAACGGCACGTTCCAGGAATGGATGGAAAAGCTCGTTACTGCATGTCTCAACAGCATCGAGAAGCAGATTCACGCATGCCTTGTCACCGCAACCGACTATTACCATTACCTTGTTGGTTTCTTCGTTTTTCTTATAGCATACGCGGGTCCATACCACATAACATCCAGGTGGGACATCCATTTCTATATGATATACGGGTCTGCCCCCTCGCGCGCCATCAGGGCTCAATTTTATCCTCGTCTCGCCCGCATAATCGTGTTTTTCCACGTACTTGTAGTCATCGTATTCTGCTCTTAACTTTTCGAGTACTGTCGGGTCCATATTCACCAGAGGCTCGCCACCGCATGTCTTGATTACCAGGTCGGTCCTCCAGCAATCCGTGATAAGACGGCAATCTGAGGCACAGCCTACTATGGCCTGCACAAAAACATCTGTTCTGCGTTGGTGCGATTCGTCACCTGCGCCGTGCTCGGTTAGGCTTGCTTTTGCCAGCCCTTGGCCACGAACAGCCCGGTGTGCTCGGCCGGGATAAAGAGCCGGTCCTCGGCAAACGGTATCGTGTAATAGTTCTGCGGTTTAATGAGCACGCTGTCGTTCTTGCTCAGGTCGATGACCCACCGATTTGGCGCCTGCGCGCGCGAAATATACCGCACCTCAAACGGTTCGATAGCGAGCGGATCAGCCGCATCGAAGATTCCCTGCTGGCCCTGACGAGCTGCCTTGATGGCCTGGCGCGCAGCACTGAGCTTCTGGTCGGCCTCGGCCACCGTCTTGGCCGTACCCGGATCAAGCACGGCATTCACGATTGACCCCTGCGCCCGCCACGGATTGATGTTCGGCCAGATGAAATACGCCGACGCCATGCCCGCCTCCAGCATCCGTGTGTTGTAGGACGCCGGCCGGGGCGATGGAGCATTAGCATCGGGCTGATTGCGGTTGATATAGCACAGAAACCGCCCGTACCCGTCCATAATCTCATAGGCGAAACGAAGGTAGAATGAGAAGTCTTCCTTCGGCGTTCCCATTTCGTTCAAGTCCTGCTGCACGAGTTCCTCGAGCTTGTCCTCGGCTGCGTCAGCAAATTTCTTGTGATTGGCCGCTACGCCGGGGCCCTTGCGGCCATTCAGATACGCCGTCAGTCCCGGCGAAAAAGGCGACGGTGACAGGGGCCCGCCTGCCGCAAAAGGGTCGGCCAAGAGGGCTGCCCAGCCTGCATTGGAAAGCGAGGTAAATTGACTCTGGCCTGGCAGCGGGATCTTCTTCTCGGCCGTATCGATGCCGAGAAACCTGATACCGAAATTGCCCAGAGCGCGGACATTTATCGTGTCACCGTCGTAAACGTTCTGTTTCACTGAGCCAACCTGATTGCCGTACATGCCGAGTCCAACGTGCCCTACAGTCCTACCGCCTGGTAGATTTTCAATCGTTTTTGCCATACCAATCTCTCCAATTCTCGAACTTCCTGCTCTTCCGGTGCTGCACAAGCTTATAGTCAACCGTGCGCCCAGAAGTACCTGCCAAATTCCACGGCCAGAGCAGTACGGCTTCGGAAACCCGATGTCTCTGCGCAGACGCACCGAAATCAAGGAGCTTAACACTCGTTGGCTGTGTCCGCTGTTGGCTAAACGTCTGCTTTGTTTCAAATGAGGTCGCGCTCTGGGCGAAAGCTGTGCTCTTTTTTCACAGAGCTAACTACCTTTTCCTTGCCGGGCTGAGGATTCTCGACTCCATAGAAAATAGGGGCATGTGTGATGCTTTGGCAAGGAATTTTCGCTGGCTGTGACAACCCTGTGGCACTCGGGGCGAAAAAAACTGCCGAAAACGGGAAAAACGCCCTGTTTTGAGGTCAAAAAACGCGTACTGGCCGCGGAGCAGGGCCGAAACCTTCCCATTTGGCGGTGATTTGCCCCGCTTGCCCAAGCTGTTGGGCTATATTGGTTATTGCTTCGGCCCGGCGGCCGGCCCCTTAATCTCAGGCTGCTACATCGCAATAATCCGGTCGATGCGTTTGGACAGATCCGTCAGATAAGCTTCATCGCCGCCGCGTAGTTCCGTCGTCATATATCCGTTGTAGCCGATCTCATCCAGCGCACGCCGCACCTCGGTCCAGTTCACATCGCCTTCGGTCAAATTCGTCCACTGATAGCCCTTGCGCTTGAAGTCCTTCAGATGGACCTTGACGATGCGCTTGCCCAACGTGCGGATCCAATCCTGTGCGTACCCGAAGAGGATGACGTTGCCCACGTCGAAGTAGGCCTTCAGCCACGGGCTGTCGAGCTCATCCACGTACCGGGCGAACTCCAGCGGGCTCAGCAGAAACTTGTTCCATACGTTCTCGACCGCGATGACCACGCCGAGCTGCTCGGCCAGTGGCAGCAGTTCGCGGATGTTCTTCTGCGAGCGCTCGTATGCCTCGCCGTATCCGACGGTTTCGGTCACGAGAGCGGGAACCAGCAGCACGGCATCACATCCAAAGGCCTTCGCACTGGTCAGAGCCATTCGCATCCCGGCAAGACCCTTTTGCTGAATCTCAGGCCTCGGGTCCGACAAGGGTGCGCCCCAGCCGCCGTACACGATCGAATGAATCGGCACCCCCGCATCACGTGCCATCTTGCCCATCTCCTCGGCTGCCGTCAAGTCCGCCGTGGGCGAGGCCTCGATGCCGTCGAAGCCGCATTTTTTTGCAAGTCTGAATTTGTCCGCATCAGAAAGTCCCTTGGGCAGCATGCCGAGCTGAAGCGCTTTGTGCAGCTTGGCACCCTTTGGGCCGGCGTGAGTTACTGCTGACCGACCCAGCAGGCTTGTTCCAACCGTAGCCGCGGCGGTATACTTCAGGAAACTGCGGCGTTTCATCATCTTCTCTTTCATGAGTCTTTCTCCTAATTCCCTATGCCTGCGAGGGTCATACGTCCTACACAAGTCTGTATACTTCTTGTTATCTACGCGGCTGGTCAGTATACTAATTTGCTGGGATGATTAAAATTGAAAAACTGAATCATTGACGGATAGGCAGGATCTTTATGCTGGCAAGGGCGTTGTCAATCTCGCATCTGTTGGCAAAGCGTACGTTGCGTGCTTTTGTGCCTTTTGACGCTGCCAACGGCCAGAAATACCCTCTGCCTGTGTGGGTAGCTTTGTTTTTATTGGCCCGTCCCATAAAAAGATAAAGTTTTTCCTGTTTCTTTGCCGACAAAAATAAATAAGATGTGTAGATGTTTTTGCGGCGCTAAAGGGGCGCCTTCTGCAGCAACAATGGATTTTTTTGGGCTGTTATTTTAGATGGAATCCCATTTTGCGGTCGATCCCGAGATGGGACGCCCAGAGGCTGGAGAGAAACTATGAAGACCATAGCAGTTGTCAATCAAAAAGGTGGTTGCGGTAAAACAACGGTCTCTATTAACTTGGCGAGCGCTCTTGCTGAGGCGGGCCGGAGCGTCCTACTGGTCGATATAGACCCGCAGTCGCACTGCGCCGTGGGCCTTGCTGTGCCCGAGGAGCAGATCGAACAGAGCATCTACGACGTACTGATAAGCAGAAGCAGGAACGAACCGATAAAGCTAACAGAGATACTCTGGCAGATTAGCGACAGGCTGGAATTGGCGCCGGCCAGCATCGACCTGTCGGCGTTTGAGCAGCAAATGGCCGGTATTGCCGAGCGTGAGTGCTGCCTGAGAGATGCGCTGGACGAGGTAAAAGATGATTACGACTACACCATCATCGATTGTCCCCCCGCCGTGGGCCTGTTGACCTTCAATGCACTCAGGGCAGCCACTGATGTGATTGTACCTGTCGAGACCGGTTACTTTGCACTTCACGGGCTTAGCAAGCAGCTTGAGACGCTGAGTATTCTCTGCCGGCGATGCAGCCAGCAAGTGGCTGTCAAGGTCCTGGCCAGTATGTATGATATACGGACCAAGATGGCCCGAGAGATTTTGGCGGAACTGCGCAGCCATTTCGGCGACAAGATGTTCAAGACCGTTGTTAGTTTCAATACCAAGATCAAGGAAGCAGCCAGTTTTGGCCAGCCCATCAGCGAATATGATCCTGCCAGCAAGGGCCAGCGAGATTTTCACTCGCTAACCGAAGAAATTTTGGGCGCCCAGGCAAAACAGCAGCGCCATGGGTTGGTCAACTCCTTAGCCGGTCAGCTCGAATCCATTAGCGCCACCGCTGATGAGCTGCTGCAGGCGGCAAAGCCACCGATAAAAGCTGTGGCGACTGCCAAACCCGAGGAGCTCCAGCCACGGCCTGGCGAGGGCGAGGTTGCCGGCGTCGTTGCCGGGGCACAAGAGGACAGAGTGGAGGTCCCGGAACAGCCGGAAGCGCTCGGTGTGCCGGAGCGGGAGGACTCTGAAAAGCGGGCCGCCGCCAAGCTCTCTGAGTATTACGGCGTCAACCAGATAAGCGATGCGGTGGTATTTGTAACGTTGTATCCGCGTGCCGAGAGCGTGCAGCTTGCCGGCGACTTCAATAATTGGCAGCCGGAACAGACGCCAATGGAAAAAGTGGGCGAAAGCGGCGTCTGGCAGACGAAGGTGGCGCTGCCGGCAGGCCGATATCGCTACCGGCTGGTTGTTGACGGCCAGTGGCAGCAGGACCCGTATAACGAGCTAACGGAATTGAATCCGTTCGGCGGCTTTAATTCGGTCGTGGAGATAAAATAACGCCGGACGTGCTCGCATACACGGTATCTTAGGTCTTCCCGATTGTCCGTACCCACCGATTGAGGCGGAGGTTCCGTAGGAGCAGCAATAGCACTTCCCCGGAGAAAAAAAACTTTTTTTATTTGCCACCAACGTCCTATAAGATTACAATTCTCACAGCATTGGGAACGATTGACCGTATACAACTGCTTGAATTCGATATTTGCGCGCGGATTGAGAATGGACACTCGGAGCCGATTACAATGGATTGTTGGAGGTTTTTTCATCGTGGTGGGGTCTCGTTTTTCTGCTTTTGCCACACCGGTCCACATCTACGGCGGCTTCGACTGGTCCGATAGGAGTGAGAGCACCTGATTGTAATCTGTGGGGGAAGGAAGGAGGCGATACAAGGAAAAAGGCACGTATTTCGAAACACCAGGAGGGTGTTTGTAGGAGTGGGTTTTAAGAGGAAACGGAATTTCTGTTAAGGAGAATGATCATGAAAAGGTTGATTGCAGTGCTGGTTCTCACGTGGGTCCTTGTGGCCGGCGCTTACGCGGCCGGTGGAGTCGTTCCTCATCGTGGGGGCGACGATACAATGATTGATATAGTCACCGATGTGGACACCAGGCAGGTTCAGGAGGTTTCTGTCATAGGGGGCGGCAGCGCCACTTCTGAATCTTCTTCTGTGGCGATGGGTGGCGATGCGGAGAGCCAATCGAATGCGGTTTCCAGCTCCGGTGCGAGCATCGATACGACGTCGATTTCAAACTACGAGACCCGGACCCCGCCGCTTTCTGTATTCCCCCCTTATTTGCCCTATTGGACGCATGGAGGATGGGGGACTGTGAAGGCTTATTTCCCGAACGGACCGAATAGTGATGATCAGGTTTATGAACGGACGTTTAATCCCGGTGATCCCAAGGACATGAAGGAGCTCAAGGGGGTCCTTCAATCATTATCTTATGAGAGTCCGCTTCATCTGGTGGGAGGGATTCTGAATGGGGTCGGAGCCGTATTGGGGGGAGCTGATAATTACCATCACGGCAGGGGATTTGAAATAGCAAATGCCCTTGTTCGTGCCCGCAGACCCAAGGCAAAGCCTCTTCTGGTTTTTATCGACTCCAATGTGGATCGAAACCTTCTGAAAGAGGCCGGCTACGCTTATGTTGGCAAGGTCAGTTTGGAGGGCAAGGTCGATCGCAACTGGGACCACGTATACGATGCTGCCGTGGCCGAAACACTGCCTTGGGACGTCGATATCCTGCTTATCGCCGGCGGTATGAAAGGTGTCACGGTCGGCTCAAATCTCTCTTTTCCCGGCGCCGCGGGCGCCTACAGCCAGGCCAACTATTCTGTTTCTCTGTTTGGTTCTGTCTCGAGCGGAATTACAGAAGGCAAGGGAAAAGCTCTGGTGAGCGCCGAAGGCTATCGGTTTAGTCCGGCGATGGCGAACAGGAGGAGAATTCCTCAGTCCTTCTACGACAGGATAAGTGCAACGGCCAAGGCAGCACCCAAGCCCAAACAGAACAGTGCGAAACCTGCACCAAGAGTCTCTCGTGCGACAAGACAAGAACATTTCCAGGGAGTCGAGGTCAGTCGAGAGCTGTTTGAGATGGCCGGATTTGACGAGCGCCAGATGGTGGACTACGTAACAGTCAGGTAAAACTCGTGGAGATCAGAAGTCTCCGGGAAAACTAAGATGAGAAATCTCTTGCGGGGGAGAAAGGAAGTTGCCTATAGAGCGAATAGGAGTAGCTTGTTTATGGTGTTGGGATTGCTAATGCCTGATTAACAATCAGAAGGGAGTCAGAAAACACAAATAGAAAAGGAGTTTAAAGCATGTTCAGGAGACTTTTACTTTTCGTAGCGGTGGTTCTGTTGCTGTGTTCTAATGCCTTCGCAGCCATCGGCCAGGTGCAAGGTTTCTCAATTGATGCGGTAAACGAGGTCATGAGAATCGGAGGCGTCGGTTCGGCAGAAGGTGGAAACATGGTGACGGTCGGTCATGCCCAGGAGGCATACGATGCGTGCTGTGGCAGTGCAGCGATACAGGAAGAGACAGCTATTCTGACCCAGAGCGCCAGTGCTGTTGGTGTGGGCGGTGTGACGGG
>SMTZ1_10005195_pt1 | contig 13973 bp, 9 predicted proteins | sample DeeMarSWOR136_30_FD_25667 | JGI IMG/M metagenome (IMG submission 25667) | reverse complement strand
CAATGTTTTGTTGGATTATTTGTGGCATCAGTCCGAATGCCTCTATCCCATCCACCGAAATGGCATTTGGGAATGCTTTTTTCATAATGTTATACGCCCCATTTACATCGGCATTGAGCAGGATATCTTTGGAGCTTTTGAACAGACCTCTGGAAATCCTTTTTCCCGCATATTTATCATGCTTTCCAAGTCGTTCATTATCCAAGAAAGAGCATTTAGAAGTATGATTTTCATTAACAGTTAAGGCATGAATTCCTTTTAATTGAGCTTTATATTCGATTTGTTTTACTAATTTCAGGAAGGGGATTTGTACAAATTTCTGATTATTTTTTTTTCCAATCTTTATTTTCTGTTTCCACCCATAATTATACCCTATGACAATCGTTCCAATGGTATGTGAACTGCAATAGTCAATAATACTCTTAGAGATTCGATGAAATATTGTGGTAAGTTTATTGTTTCGAGTTAAATGGAATTTTTGAATTCGTTTTGTATCGGCGAAATTGCCTTTCTTATTCTCAATACTCCTATAATATGCTAATTGCCTGTTATAATATTGATTTATAGATTTTATCATCCCACCTTTAATAATAAATGGTGCATATCCATTATTATTTACAGCAGTTATTTTATATTTTACTCCTAAAGGGATTATCCTTACTTCTTTTAATCTTTCTGTAATTCTTGTTTTAATAGGATTAATATTAATCCTTTTTGGAAAATGCACATATCCTTGTTTTATTTGGCATTGTTGATTAGTAAAAATTACTATAGATTCTCCATTTTTCTTTTTATATCGTGGAATTTTAGGTCTTTTTTGAAATTTCCTAAAATTAAGTCTATACTCCTTAAGCCCTTTAAAGTATGATTTCCAATTTCTATTTACAAATTTGAGAATTTGTTGGGAGGTTTGAGAAGGAAGGCTCTGGTAAGTTTCTGTGCTTTTAAGAATGAAATCTAAATCGCAATAGGTTAAAATATTGTTAAGATTAAAGAAATCTTGTCGAACATACCAGTTAGCTAAATTATACAGATTCTTAGCTAAATGACATAATTTTGACAATTCTAATGAATAGTCTACTTGGATAACTTCAGTTAATTTCACATTAATACTATTAAAAAACCAGTACTATTTAATAAAATACAGTGTTCAAAATAACTGATCTTTCCAATAGTACTATCAAATGAATATAAAAGATATAGCTTATATAAAAATTATTTACTATAAAGATTATTAAAAAATTCTCTAAATTAATATAATGGATTAATAAAAATAAGGTGAAATTTTGAGTATCTCACTTCCAAAACCAGAATTTAAAGGGGAAAAAAGCCTTGAAGAATGTATTTATGAACGTGAAAGTGTAAGGAACTTCAAAGATAAAGTTATAGAGCTTGAAAAAGTTTCACAGATCTTATGGGCGTCTCAAGGGAAAAAAGGAGATAAAAGGACAGTTCCTTCAGCAGGAGCGACTTATCCATTAGAAATTTATGTCACGCTCAAAGATAAGGGCTTTTTTAATTATAATGTTAAGAAGCATGCGTTAGAATTAATTACTGAGGAGAATTTGAGTAGTAAACTTGCTAGAGCTTCCTTGGACCAAAATTTTATTTCTGAAGTTTATATGAACCTAATAATTTGTGCTGAATTCTCAAGAACTACCTGGAGATACGGACAACGAGGCGTAAGATATGTATTTATTGAAGTAGGGCATTGTGCGCAAAATGTTCACCTTGAGGCTGTCGCTTTAGGTTTATCATCAGTACCTATTGGTGCTTTTGATGATGATCAGGTAAAAACAGTTCTTAAACTCTCTAAAAAGATTGAACCACTTTATATTATCCCAATTGGATATCCTAAATAATTTATTGATTATTAAATTCGTTTTTTTCTATTGAAAAATATATAACTTTAGATTGTAATCAATCAATTTGAATATGACCTAAATATTTCATTCCAACTCTCTTTATTTCTTGCTTTTTAATAATATTTGCCTTATATTTACAATTACTTATATTCTAGAGGTAAGACTATTCAATTATGAGAAAGAAAAATAAATTTTATAATATTTTTGGACAAAAATATTCAATTATTTTGTTAATATTATTTATAATTGTAAATATTTTCATAGGGATTATTCCTTTCGATAATATTCTATCAAAAAATACTAAGAATTTATCTTTAATTAATGAAGAAAATACTGATGTGTCTAATTATTTTGTTGAATCTATAATAAGCCCTCTTATAATTGATTCTAAATATGAATTTGAACAAGGAACTTGGGAAAATCTAAATATAACAGATGAAGGAATTAAGTTAGCTTATCAAAATGATACTGATTATTATAAAAAGGGGTATTACTTATCACCTATTTATGATACTCAAGATCTTTCAATGTGGGATCATATTGAATGGGATATAAATAATACAAATAGTTTCAACCTTATTCCGAATGGAGATTTTGAAATCGATATTGATAATAATAATATTCCTGATAATTGGACTGGAACAATAAATGCGATATCTAAAGATAATATGATATCAATATCTGGAGAATTTTCTTTAAAATTAAACGGTGGTAATAACTATGTTGCTTATTCTGAATTAATTCCTATAAATCCTATAAAGAAATATTATATATTTAATTACTTAAAGCTTGATATGATTCAGGGTGATTTTTATATCCAAGCAGAATTTTACAATGAAACTAAGCATATTATTTCACAATATAATACATTACAAGGGGGCCATTTTTCTTCTGATATATCTGAATTCATGCTCAAAACCTTCATTATAGATATTCAAAATTATAATCCAAATTCGCGATATATGAAAATTATTTATAAATGGTGGAATTCTTTTTATGGACCCAATGGAACTGCTTGGATTGATAACTTAATTGTAATAGCAGGAGATGAATTTCCTATTAAATTTCAATCAAGAACATCTATTGATAATAATACTTGGTCTCCATGGTCTGGTGATAATTATAATTCCGATTTTGAAATGGATTATGACAATGATGGAAAACCTGATCATTGGTCTGGAACAAACAATGCGATTTCAATGGATAATATAATATGTTTCTCAGGTAATTCTTCTTTAAAGTTGACAGCCGGTATTAATTACATTGCCCAAAGTGATTTTATTAGCATTTCTCACAATGAAACTTACTTACTATCCCAATATCTGAAGATAAATATGACTTTAGGGAATTTTTATGTTCAAGCCTATATCTATAATAGAGATTTATCTCTGATCGATTATACTACCTTGGGTACTCCATTTTCATCAGGAATAAGTTCATTCTCTTACCAAGATTATAATATTAGTATGAACTTATATGATCCAAGTGCACAATTTCTAAAAATAACTTATAAATGGTGGCATTCCATGCAAACACCTGATGGAGCTGCATGGATTGATCAAATAAAATTAATTTCTTCAGATGGAACTGATTTGTTATGCATGTTAGAAGATACTGCTTTATCAAACATTTATGGTATATCATCTCCACAAGGACAATATTTTCAATATGCAATCAAGATTACAACAACAGATACTCTATATACCCCAATATTGAAGAAAATATCAATTTTTTTTAATCCTACAATAGAGTTTTATATGCCTTGGGATGATGGTATCAATTCTATTATAAACAGCGATCAATTAAATGCGCCTGCTGGAAAATATGGATTTTTAAAAGAACTCACTACTAATGGGCATTTCTATTTTGGTAATGGAAAGAGAGCAAAATTTTGGGGTGTCCAGATGTATGGAGCTGCTAACTTCCCTACTCATGAACAATCTGAAAAAATTGTAGCTCGGTTAGCAAAACTCGGTTTTAATGCAATTAAAACACAAATTGATAGTACTAGTGATCAATCAAGCAGTATTATTAATGTAAGTTATGATGATACCCAACATTTGCATGAGGGTCAATTAGATAAATTAGATTATTTTATATATCAATGCAAAGAAAGAGGCATTTATACATATATGAGATTACATGCTACGAGAAATTTTAAAGCGGGTGACCTTGTTCAAGATTGGGATAAAATCAAATATTCTTCCAAATACGTCACTTTATTCAATGATAGAATAATTGATTTACAAAAAGATTATGCTGCTAAATTAATGAATCATATTAATCCCTATACTGGATTAGCATATAAAAATGATCCTGGAATATTATTTGTTGAACTTACAAATGAAAATAGTCTTTTCTTAGGATGGCTAAAGGATGCCTTAGATGGAAACTTGGAACAAGCGAGTAATGAAGAAATTCCAATATCTTATGCAAATAATTTAACCAGTCTTTGGAATCTGTGGTTGTTAACTAAATATGTTAATAGAACGAATCTGGAAGCATCTTGGAACGATGGTACCCCAGGTACTGGTTTATTAGTCTCAGAAGATCTCATCGCCGGAACAGTTGAACGAGTTCGATATAACGATAGGGATACATATACTGATGAAAGAATCAGTGATATGTGTCGGTTTTATTATGAGATTGATAAAAATTATTTCTTAAACATGAGTAATTATCTAAAAAATGATTTAGGAATTAATCAACTAATTGTAGGCACAAATAACCATTATGGACTACCCTCTTTAAAAGCACAAGCACTAATGGATTTTACAGACACCCATCTATATTGGGATCATCCCTTAAGTTTTGAATTGCTTCCCAGTCAACCAAATTATCATAGTAAGCCCATGGTAAAGAATGTAGCAACTAGTACAATAACACGAGGAGCTGTTTCAAAAGTTGCTGGTAAACCCCTTACGATTACAGAATATGATCATGCCTTTCCAAACCCATATGGTTGCGAAGCACCTATATTAATAAGTTCATATATGGCTTTTCAGGACTGGGATGGCATTTTCTTATTCACATATAACCATCATGACGACTGGGAAGATAACAGCCATTATATCGACGCACACTTTAAATGTGTTTACGATCCTGTCACAATGGCTCAGAATGTTATAGCCTCACGATTGTTTCTTAGACAAGATGTTCAACCTGCGACTAAGGTCATAAATATTAGTTATAGTGATAATGAAACTTTTGATCATATTAACTACTTCGGAAATGCTAATTATGATTATGGAGTTTCTGGAGGAACCTTCCCTTATGAGATCTCACTAATTCATCGAGTTCAAAAATCTTCATTCAATTCTCCAACTATAAAAACTGTAAACGATTATTATAATGAATTTAATCTATCAACTCCCACGAATCCCTATATTTCAGATACTGGTGAGCTTACATGGAATACCGAGTTGGGCATAGTAACTGTAGATACTTTTAAAACTCAGAGCGCTGTTGGGTTTCTTAATAATAAATCGATACGCTTAATGAATATGGAATTAGATGTTAAGACTGAATTTAGTTCAATTTCTATAACTAGCTTAGATCAAAAGGATATCTCATTATCTAGAAGTATATTACTCACTGCTCTTGCTAAGGTAGAAAACACAAATTTAATCTGGGATAGTTTTAAAAAGCGGCTCTTGAACTGGGGAACAGCACCAGTTCTGTTAGAACCTGTCGAAGCTTATATCACAATAAACATTCCTGCTAGTATAGCAAATGAACAAGGTGTTAAAATCCATATTCTTGATGAGAAAGGTCAAAGAACGGGAAAATTAGTCAAAATAGAGAATTACATTAACGGTACTTCGATGAGAAAATTTTCATTTAACATTGGACGGGCAGATAATACAATTTGGTATGAAATCGAACCACTTGCCAGAACAATTCAAGATGAACTTTTTAAAATTGAAATAGCGACATACATTCTATTATTAATCCTGGGAGGCTGGGGAATTACTGTAATTATTCTAAATAGATTGAATATAAAAAGAAAGAAAAGAAACGTTGACAAGATCTAAAGAATAAAAAAATTCTATAAAAAAAATTCTCTCGTAAGCAAGCAAAAAATTCTGATTTTTAACGATTTTAATAATTGCTTACTATAATATTTTACATGAGAATTTTACTTAATATTAATTTAATCTAAATTAAAAGTTGAATTAATAATATATAATTTCAGCTTGATTACACATAATTCATTTAAATGTCATTTAAATGTCATACGACGAGAATCTTGTAAAAATCAGAATAAAAAACAGTATAATATACAATTCAGTTATTTTTTTAATTTTTATCTATTGGTTTTTCTTCACTTTATATGATAATATCATAATTCTCATTGTAATATGTTTAATAATTTTTCTCATTATACTTGTTAAATTTATAAGTGAACGTAAAGATGGTTTTACTAGAAAAGAAATACTTTTATATGTGCTCCTTTTCCTCATCCCTTTTTCTTTATATGCGAATATTATCTTATTTTATAACACTTCAATTACAATTTTTATTCCATTTGATAATTTAGTAGGATTAAAGCATAATTTTAATATTATTCTTTTCTTAATTTATTTCTCAATTATTTTGCTAAAATTAATTGGTATTAAGATTTATTTCTCTAGAAATGTAAAAATCCTTGAAGAAGGAAGGGGAGATGAAATATTTCAGTTTTTTACTAGGAACTTAAATTATAAAAAGATAATCCTTTTAATAATTCTCTTTCCACTTGTTGCTTTCATCGAAGAATTGATTTATAGAACCCTTCTACTTAGTATTTTAACATATTATTTTAATTGGAATTATTTTTTAAGTATCATTTTCATCTCGATTATTTTTGGATTAGTTCATTTCTCTACATCACAAAATTGGGGGCATGTAATCTCCACACTTATATCTTCTATTATATATTCTCTTGCTCTTATTCAATTAGGGTTATTATATCCTTGGATTTTTCATTTATCAACAAATTTATTTGTTCTATTATTCTATTATCAAGGAAAGAAAAAAAATGCGATTCAGACTCGATCTGATGACTAGTTGAAATATTTTGAGTAGATTTCGCTTACACTAAGAATTTTTTTAAATGTTTTATCAAAGGTGACATTATGACTAAAAAAATTCTTATTTTAACTGGAGATTATGTTGATGATTTTGAACTGATGGTGCCTTATACTGTTCTTTCTATGTTTGGTTGTGAAGTTAAAATAATTTGTCCAGGCAGAGGAAAAGGCGAATTTATTAAGACGGCGATCCATTACATTTCAATAGAAGATTGGGATTTAGCGTTGAAGGGAAAACCCATTACTTATTCTGAATCGCTTGGGCACCCTTATAAATTAAATGATAATTTTGATTGGGAAAATGTAGAAAAAGAAGTTGTAAATTATGATGGATTGATTATCCCTGGGGGAAGAGCTCCAGAATATTTATCTTTAGCCCCTGAAGTTCAGAAACTTGTATTTCATTTTATGGAGACGAATAAACCTATAGGTGCTATTTGTCATGGTGCTCAAATTTTAGCTCATACTGATGCTTCTTTTAAAAAGATTAATTACTTGAAAAATAAGAAAATTTATCCTTATCCTTCAATCGCTCTAGAGTGCACTTTACAAGGGGCAATAATAGAGGATGAATATCCTGGTAATATTGCCTATACCCAAGATAATTTAGTAACAGCTCCTTCTTGGGATGGATTACCTGATTTCATGAAGCAATTTCTTAATCTTCTAAAATTGAATAAATTACCATAGAAAACTTCAAGAATGTATAAATTGATACAACTCTTTATTTTTTAAAAATACATTTAAATTATTGAGGATACCCTAAATAAAACATGTCATCATATAACGTTGGAAAAGAATATATTCTTCTTGGATTGCGAATGGGTAAATTAATTGAAGGATTTGTGGATGCATATTATGGACCTCCGGAATGGAAAGAATTAGTTAGTAATGAAAAACCACTTTCACCTAAAAATCTTTTAAAATCATGCAAAAATCTTCAAAAACAATTAGTATACCAAGGGTTTATCGAAGAACGTGAAAAATTTTTGGAGAAAACACTCAGTGCTATAGAAACCTCTTTAAAGATTAACCTTGGAGAAGAAATCCCTTTTTTAGAGAAGGTATATAGATTATATGATATAAAACCAAAATTAGTCAGTGATTCTATTTTTTATAAATTAGTAGAGAAACTTGATTCAGTTTTTCAAGGATCAGGAACAGTTTTGGATCGATATAATGCGTTTAAGAAAAAACATGAAATTCCAATTGAAATACTTGAATCCACCTTTGAACATGCCTTTAAAAAAGTAAGGGAGAAAACATATGAGCTCTTTCCAGATCTACTACCTGATAATGAGGAGATATTATTTGAATTTGTAAAAGATAAACCATGGAGGGCCTATAATTGGTATTTGGGGGATTTTAAATCTAGAATAGATATTAATACTGATATCCCAGTCGATTGCATAACTATTTTAAAACTTATTACACATGAAGCTTATCCAGGACATCACACTGAACATGCTATTAAAGAAAAACAACTCTATATTGATGAAGAACGATTTGAACATAGTATACTGTTGATTCTTACTCCAGAAACTGTAATTTCGGAAGGTATTGGAAATACAGCAGTAGATGTTCTATTTTCGAGTGAAGAAAAAGGAAAATTCATTTTAGATGATTTATGTCACAATCCTTCAGGTGCGGATTTAGATGAAATTATTTATCGATATAAAGTTTTGGAGAATCTTTCATTCTTGTGGAATAATTTAGCAATTCATGGCTATGAGGATGGGTGGTCTGATGATGAGTTAGTAAAGTACTCACTAGATTTTGGATTTATTCCAGAGAAAAATGTTAGGCAAATATTAAAATTTATACACCATCCTCTCTGGTCTACTTACATTTTCAACTATTCTTTTGGAGAAACATTAATTAAAGAGAAATTTGGAACCCATCCTCCGTCCGAAGATTTTAAAATGCTTCTAACCCATCCGATTTTACCATCAGATTTAATATAAAGCAAATACATCATAGTTTAATTATGAAAGTTGAATTTCGAGAAGCAAAAAATATCATAACTAAAAGTAATATTCCTTCAATCGATTATGTTATAAACCCCTATATTGGTTGCCAACATGGGTGTATTTACTGTTATGCTGAATTTATGATAAGATTCACAAATCATAAGGGAGATAAATGGGGAGAGTTTTTAGATATCAAAACTTTTGACATAAATAAAATTAAACCTCAGAAATATAATGGGAAAGTAATTTTATTAAGTTCAGTTACAGATCCATATCTACCTTTAGAAAAAAAATATCAGAATACTCGAAAAATATTGGAAAAACTGGTTGAAACTGAAGCAGAAATCTCTATCCTTACTAAATCGAAATTAGTTGTTAGAGATATTGATTTATTTAAGAAGTTTAAAAATATCAGAATTGGTATTTCAATTAGTACTTTAAATGCTGATTTCGCTAGAATTGTTGAACGAGCAGCCTCAAAACCTTTGGACCGATTAGAAGCTATTAAGCAAATTTCTAAAACAGGAATAGATACCTATACGTTCATATCACCATTCTTTCCTGAAATAACTGATTTTAAAGCAATTATCAAAGAGAGTAAGGAATATACTAGCCGGTTTCTTTTTGAGAATTTAAATTTTAGACCACATAACATTCCTCGAATAATGAAAATAATTAAAGAGTATTATCCAGAATTAATCCCTAAATATAAAGCACTCCAAAAAGATCGTACATATTGGGATGTACTTGAAAATAAGATTAAAAATTATTGTGAAAATAGAAATCTTCAATATGAGATTGAATTTCACCATGGAGGATTTTCAAAAAGTTAAAATTAATCAGCATTAATTTATTAAATTAAGAAAAATAAATCTTGAGAATAAATATAATTAAATAAAAATGATAACATTATAAGCTCTATATTAGTTCGATGCCAAGCAGCATATTCTCTCATCAAGTTCCAGGGTTATTATTAAAAATAAAATATCCAAGAAAGTTTGATGGAACTGCTTTATGCATTAGTACATTAGTTCCTGATTTTAATATATTTTTCAATCCATTTTTAACATTTGATTTTAGAAATTTTACTCATAGTCTAATAGGGCTTTTAATTTTTACGATTCCGTTGACTATACTTCTTACAATGTTATTTTCCAGGAATATTGGTCCATTTATTGCGAAGATTGCAAAGAAAGATAATCGAATATATAAACCATTGAAATTCTATGGTTTGGATGAATGGGAGTATTTGAAAAAAAAAAATTTTAATAAAAATTTTTTTATTGTTGCTGTTTATTCTGCGTTTATTGGAGGTTTAACCCATCTTTTACTCGATCTCCCTGCTCATGAATATATACAGATATTTTTTCCTTTAGTATTGCAATCTCCAGATTTTATCTTGTATTCTATTATAAATTATGGTATTATAAATATTGGTCCAATACAATTTGAAGCTGATTTAACTGTATATCAACTTATATGGTTTATTGAAACTGTGATTATGTTTGTTATAGCTCTTTATTTATTAAGATATATAAAAAAACGTCATCTAATTAGTAAATGGTATGAAGAAAATTAAGTGTATAATTTATTCTAATTTTTAATTTTTGGGACAATATTAATCAATATTTTTTTTTCTGATATCTTACATTTTACTTATTTTGACAAGATAATACCATATAAAAAAATATTATATAGTTAATTGAAGAAAAAATATATAATTTAATCTAGAAAGGCTTTTCCATGCATTAAATTCAAAAAGAAAAATATTAGTATTCTATCACTTATTTTTATTTTCATATTTTCAAACATAAATCCAAGAATTAGATGTAATGTAAATAGTTGGACACAGACTTGGACAAATGATTTTGATTATGCTTTAGATATAGCTATTGATTCCAATGATTCAATATATGTTATTGGGTTTACTGAAAATTATGATAATAGAAATGATATAAACGTAACTCTTCTAAAATATAACACATCTGGTAATTTAATATGGACTAAAATATGGAAAAGAGAGGAATTCAAATTATCGTGGCAGTTAGTTCTTGCAATCGATAAATATGACAATCTCTATATAGCAGGAGATAAGAATTTAATTAAATGTGATTCTAATGGAAATATTTTATGGAATGTATCATATGTGGGGTTTACATTAGATTTTATATCTTTAACTATTGAAATTGATTCATTCGACAACATTTATCTTGCTTCTAAAAAAAATATAAACAATAAAATCTTTATAGCCAAATTTAATAGTTCTGGGTCTCAATTAACGAATATTTCGTGGGGAACAATAGAGCCTGTTGAATATGCCGATATAAAAATTGACAATTTGGATAACTTATATGTATTAACAAACCCAAAATATAGTGCCAATAATTATTTAATAAAGTTAAATTCCACAGGCAATGAATTGTGGAATACAACATTTATTGATGATTATGGATTAGATCATAAAGCGCTAGCATTAGATCTAAATAATAATATATATACCGTTTCTGAAAGAATATTACTAAAATTTAACAATTCTGGAGATATTATATGGAATCGTGCAAATGATTTCATTGGGTGTGAAGAATTGACTGTAGATTTAAACGGTGATATATATAGTGTTGAAACAAAACTTGGCCGTGGCCCGATTATTGATAATACATGTCTTGATGGTATAACTTTCATTTTAACTTGTTGGTCGATATTTGTTAAAAAATACAATAGTTCAGGTAGCTTTCTATGGGAAAAAAGATTAAATACATGCAGTTCCTATACAGCAGAGGGAATTGTATTTGATTCTATGAACAATATTTATATTTGTGGGACGTTAGTACTCGATCATTCAGCAACTAGAAGATGGGATATTATTTTGTTTAAAAACCCTAGTCATGTTAGAGAATGTGTTCGTATTTGTTATGATGTTATTATTTTGCAAATTACTTTGATAGTTATATTCAGTAGTTCAATTATTATTATTCCAATCTATTTCAGAAAATGGAAATTCAGAAAAAAAAATCATTAAAAATCTTTAGAAAGATATAAACTTTAAAACGAGGAATTTCTCTCAATGCAATATGGTTTTGTTTCTCACTTAACCCCAGGATTGTTATTTGAAATAAAATATCTAAATAAAGTTTAATGTAACAGTAATAGTTATTAATGCATTGCTTTTTGATTTAAGTATACCTGTAGATTATTTATATTAATATCTTGATTTGTTTGGATATTCGAAGTAGGAGTATATCTAATGTAAAATTTTTAAATTTATCTCAATATCTATAATTTTGAAAATTCATGTTAGATATAAACAATAAATCAATTTTAATTAGCCCAATAATTTCAAGACTCCAAAAAGATATTAAAATTAATAAGAATAAGGCATTATCTGAATTTTGGAAAAGAGTAGAAAAGATGGGTACCCCTATTTTCGATCAAATTAAAGGAGATAATAAATATAATCTAATGACCTTTTTAGCTCGGGAAAATGAAAAAGTGGAGAATATTGTTTGTTTTAGCACATTTTTAACTGAGGATATAAAAGAAGGATTATTTGATAGAATTGAAGATACAAATGTGTATTATAAAACATATAAAGTTCCAAAAGAGATAAGGGATACCTATATCTTTTTTAAAAATAATCCTCTTATACCTAAGGATCCCTCAGAAAATCTTTTTAAATATATAAATTTGATTTTCAAAGACCCTTTCAACTCAAAAATCCAAAAATTTGAAGTAGACGGATTTCAACTTCCGCTTCATGAATTTGAATCTCCAGATGCTCCTTTACAACCTTTTTATGGTAAAAGAATTAATATAGATCACGGTAGCATAAAGGAATTTACGTCTAATAGCAAAATATTAAAGAATAGTCGAAAAGTTTTAGTCTATACGCCCCCAAAATACTCTAAAGATCATTCTCCTTATCATTTTCTTTTATTATTTGATGGAATATTATTTGAAGAGCTAGGTAAAGTATCTTCAACCTTAGATAATCTTATAGCAGCTGATAAAATTCCTCCTTTAATTGCTCTTATGTTAGAAAATTTCCTATCTTCGAATATTGCTCAAAGATCTTATGAACTACCCCCTAATCCAAAGTTTTTAGCTTATATTATTAAAGAATTATTACCTTGGGTACGAGAAAATTATAATATCACATCAGATCCGTCTCATTCAGTAATTGCTGGTGCTAGTTATGGAGGTGTTGCAGCTAGTTTTATAGCTTTCAAAAAACCAGAAATTTTTACTAATGTCTTATCAATGTCAGGAGCATATTCTTGGTATCCAGGAGCAGATTATTGGTTACAAAGAGTAAAAGATATTGAAGACTTAGAACATTGGTGGTCCAAAGAAGATGAAGAAGAAGGGGAGTGGCTTATAAGGCAATTCGCTCAAACTAAAAAATTGCATTTAAAATTTTATATGGATGTTGGAATTCTTGAAAAAAATGATCCTACTCAACTCTTTATTTCTAACCATCATTTTCGGAATGTGTTAAAAACTAAAGGATATCCAGTTTCCTATGTTGAATTTTTAGGAGGACACGATTTCGTCTGCTGGCGTGGGTCAATAGCAGATGGGCTTATTTATCTTATAGGGAAACAGAAACAAATATAAAAGTCTTTTTTTTGAAATAACATTTTATGTAATTAAGAATTTTGAATTGCCTATGTATTGTTAATCCTAACTATGATTATTTGGGGAGGTACTTGGCCAATAGGGCGATGGTTAGTATCTAAAGAAGTTGGAGGAGAAACAATCCCTCCATTCATGATAGCAGTCATTAGATATTTTTTGGCAATAATTTGTTTCCTTATCATTCTTAGATTTAAAGAAGGAACAGTCAACTGGCAATTTGCTAAAGAAAATTGGAAATTTTTAACAGTAATGGGATTATTGTCAGTAACAATCTATCAGACTGGTTATCTTATTGGTGAAATTTTTACTGCCGCTAGTGATGCTAGTATCATGGTATCTACAAATGCTATATGGGTAGTAATTCTTTCCAGTATATTTTTAAAAACAGAATTTTTCAGTTGGAAAAAAATAATTGGAACATTAATGGCTTT
>SMTZ1_10008996_pt1 | contig 13976 bp, 11 predicted proteins | sample DeeMarSWOR136_30_FD_25667 | JGI IMG/M metagenome (IMG submission 25667) | reverse complement strand
GATGGAGTTTCTGGAGCGAGAAATGGCCATCGTTCGGCACCATCATGAGAAATGGAATGGCCAAGGTTATCCGGATGGTTTATCTGCTGCTTCAATACCGCTTGGTGCCCGCATTATGGCTGTAGCTGATACCCTTGATGCCCTTACCTCAAATCGCTCCTACCATAAATCAAGGTCTGTGGCCGAGGCAGTTAGTATTCTAATTGATTCAGCCGGTTACGAATTCGATCCTAAGGTTGTCAAAGGGGCGGTCGACTGGGTAGAGAAAACCAGCAGTCAACTAAGCAAGAAGTTAGAAGATCTCACTCCAGACGATTTGGCGGATTCACAAAAACATCCAGACCATAGCTCGCTGGGATCGGCTGCTGCCAGCGTAGCAACTTGAAGCGGACGATCGTAAATTGAATTATTTGTTGACCAATCTTTTAAGAACCTTGTGTAATCTATATACGCCAAAGTATCTTGCCAAATCAGCCCTGGCTTCGTTACCATTTATACCAATTAGCCCGTGCCACTCGAACGTTCTTTGAATTCCCCCTGTTTTAATCTGAGCAAGTGATTTTTTATGCTGTTCTTGAGCTTTGGGAGCGGGATTTTAACGCAAATTAAAACGAAAAAAGCGGCTTACGGGCGTTATGTGAGAATCCACAAATGGACATAACTGCCTTTTCCTCTCACAATCACCAAATCCAAGCCGAGCAATAAACAGTCAGTTTTTGTATAGCCTACAGACCTTAACCGTTCTTCTGCCGACGTTTATTGCCCTGCATCCTGCCATTCTCCGCAATAACCCGCAAGCTTGTGGCGGGTAACGGTGGCAATAACTTTTTGAGCCGCTCCTGGCAAAAAATTTGCAGTCTTTACATTGGTTTTTTGTATTATCCATTTCTTACCTCATTTTCTCAATATAATTCAGAGAGGATAACATCATATATTACTTCAAAGGTAATTATTACACAATTGTAAGTTTTCCTCAGTTTTTTTCAAAATATATCTTGTAATTGCCGGGTTGTTGGCGATGCACGTTTCGTACGCAAGAGTGTTATCGAGGTCATAGTGTAGGGGGTGACATTTTTATCCTGAGAAACAACCTGATATTAATACGAAGGTTGAAAATTGCTGAGAAAGTCTTTTAAGAATCATTTGCTCTTAACAAGACTCTTTTTCTTCCCATCTAAATGGTTTTTCCAATTTCTTGTTTTACCGACTGAGCAGGGACTTGTGGGTTCATATTCTGCAACATAATTTTTGTTTAGTATTCCTGCTATTTCGGATGCCGATGTACCTGGGGGACAAGACTTCAATAGCTCGCCGACTTGCTTATTCAGCAGCCCCTCAGGGCGCTTCTTCACTGTTTCTGCCAGGGTTTGAGTTGCTAAACGTTCTGTTGTCAGTTTCACTATATTTTGAAGACGTTCCACTGTCGGGATCGCTGTGGTATCGATAAAATTGACACACCAAAAACCAAGGTCATGACTTTTTTCTGCTCTGTCCTTATCCTTTTCAATTTGCTGTAAAAATTTGACGGAACGCAAAAAGTCGTTCCATATCTTCTCGAGTGACTTAGCGATATCGGGAATATATAAGTGGAACGCATCCACTATATCTTCAAACCGCCTTCCGTTCTTCTTATCCTTGAAAAATTTCAAAATGTAGAAATCTGAGAACCAGTCTGAAATCCACTTTTTACGGAAAGCGGCAGTGGTGCGTGCAAACCTTCCCCTTTGTTGCTCAGTCCACTCCTCCATACCATCGGCAATCCGCTCCAATGATTCGACTGCCTGTGCTAATTCTTCGTGATTTGTGTTGTTAGCTTTTTCCATACCTTGTTAGAATCCCACTCATCATTATGATTTGCGAACTACCCTAAGAACAACAATTGTATTTACAGCTACCATAGTCAGTATCAGAATCAACATTGTCCGAGTAATAGTCACTATCATCTATTTAAATCTTAAGAAATGAATTGAAGAATGCAAAAAACAAGATGTTTTCAAGTCATTAAAAGCCATTTCACAATCTCAGTCTTTATTTATTGTCATTATAGGACTCAAGTAAACTTATTTATCGAAAGGAGATTTTTCGATGGCCAAGGAACGATGGGAACTAACAAACGAACAATGGAAAAAGCCGAATCATTATTACCAAAACGCGTCGGCGGGATCGAGATTCGATAACAATACTGACTTTGCTTTTTTCGAACGCTTCTCGGCCGGCCGACGGGACTATACCAAAATTATCTCTATCTCCCTTTATTTGCCCAAAAATGTGGATAATTCGCCTTTGTACAGCTATGTCCGAAAATTTGTCTTTAAGCCAAAGATGCTTGCTTAGGACTGTCTAAAAGCCATAATTTTTTTGCCTCAAAAATCCTTTTCCATATCAATCATCTGCAAATCTGGAGTACGCCCAACCTAAATATTTTTTGTAATTGTGAAAAATTCTGTGGTTAAGATATAAAACAGAAAGCCCTCTTTGCCGATGTAATATAGAAGATATATGAGCGATAAGCCTAAATGGTGAAACACGTTTTTTTATCGGTCTGTTACGAGACCCAATTTTCTATTCGAAGATATGTGATTAGTAAACATAAAAATCCGAAAAGCAAAAGAAAGTAAGGTGTAAAATGACAGACAGGAAAAAAGAAATGCCCGATTTGCATAAGCGACAAAAAGAAGAACAAAATCAAAAGGCAAAACATAGAGATGTTACCTCAATAGAAATAAAAAAGAAAGAGTCTAAAGAATTTCTGTGCACCGTAGTTGATTCGGCATTTCACGACTTGGCAAAAGAGCTCTACAAACAAGAAAGAAAGGCTTATAATTTTGGAAGCAGTGAAATCTCCAGGGAGCTCGAGGTCCGCTTTCAAGACAGTGTAGAATTTAGATACATTATTAACGTACTTGTTGGAACTACTCCGACCACCGTACAGGCCAGCTATATTGTAAGATATCAAAACGGTAATGAAGAACAAGGTGGAGGGATTATAATGAAGGACGATACACAAGCCGATATAGCAGAAATTACCAAAGATGATATCATCAGCGATTTCATGAAACATTATATTGGAAGTGAAACTCCTTGTCCATATTAAGAACTGCCGGCTTTAAATTATAGAAGGATCGTATCGAAATATTTCTACATCACTTGAAAATTATCTTTTAATTCGTTTTCTCTTGTAAAAGCAGCATTCACTGAATTTCTGCCGGTTAGTTGTCCCTCGCGTGTAAATTTTTTTTATTCGTAAATTGTCATACACCGGAATCCAGCGGTTATAAGAAACATTTATTATGAAGGCAAAGTGGCTATTAAATAGACCGAAAATGTAGCCGCAGTCTGATGTCCGATAAAATCATTGCTGCATAGCCGAGAGAAAACCATGGTTTTGTATCGCATAACCGGTTTCTTATATTTTAATAGTAGGGCTACGGCTAAAAAGCCATGGACCGGGCCTTGAAAGTGCGCGATGTATCGGTGCTCTTTTTTCATTCACCGGTAGAGTTAGCCAATTTTTGATAAAAAGAGATTGAGATGGAAGTGCTTGGACAGGTAATGTGGGGGCTTGCGTGTCTCCTGAGCCTGTGGGGCCTTTTTACTTTCTTTGGTGAAATTTTTAGGCCTGCCCGATTTCCCAGGGGACCCAAAGGCTGCTATCCGCTCGATTTACGAAGGCTAATCAGCGGCCTTTATGCTTTGGGCATGATAGCAGCCGTTGGCGCCAAGTGGATAGGCTGGATATATCTACGTTACTGGTATAACGCTTATTACAAAGTCTTGGATTGCTTACGGGAAGCTTGCGCACTACTTTGGGATGCTTATGAGTGTAACTTACACCTAAAGAAACCTCCTACAATTGGTGATCTTTTAAGTGTCGTCTGTGGAATGTATGAAAACAAAAAGGCTTTGATAAGCACAGAGACGGGGGAACTTCTATGGCACGCTTGTGAGTCTCTACAAAAAGCTAATAGATTATATGAAGAAAATATCAAAGACGTGCCGCGTCGAGCTAAGATTGATGAGTCCATATATGCTGATAAGGACCTGTCTTCGCAGGCAGGCGAAAAAATGTTGCCCCACTTAAATGAGGCTGAAGATTACTTTAACAGTGTCGATATTCTCTTAGGAGTACATAGAGCACACGTGCCGGATTTATGGAATTGAAATAAAAACCCTCGGAGATGGGTGATCTGTGAGATTCTATTGACTGGCTTGAGCAACGAAGAAAGGGCTGCAAGGTAATGCCCACAGCCCCTTGATCTTCGCACCCGTTTTTAGCAACCTTTCTTGGCCTGGACACATTCAATTTTAGACCTCCTCCTTTTTGTAAGTTTTCTCCTCACTGCGTCTTCGCCGCCATTCCGCAAGATACTTTGCCGCCGCATCTCTTCAACCCAGCCCGAAAACCAGGGCCAAGACAAGGCAAACGCCACCAAGGATGAGATTGAATGCCGTTGTTACCAGAAGTGTTGCTATGCCCAGCTCGAGCTACTAAAAAAAGATGGGTTTTACAAGCAACCCGGATGGAGCAAGGCTGATAATACGGCTTGACTTGTCATCTAATGTGTCGCATTTAGTAAAATTTTAAGAGAGAGCCCGATTTGGCCGATAAATCTTATACTACTTCAATCACTACGTATTAACTCATTACCTGCACCTTGACTTATGTCAGCTCTGAGTCATGGTGCGACCTCTTTTGGTCTGATTCTCTTAACTTACAACTTAACTGCTTACGCTTGCTCACAAAATCTTATACACCCCCCTCAGCTTTCAATATAAACCTATCGTAGACATAATTTCTTGCAGAAAAAAGGCTTGCGGTCAAAACCGTTGTTCCTTAACATTAAATAGGAGGGGCAGGTTCGAATTCCGCCCTCTCCGGTTCTTTGTTTTGAATTTTTACCCATGCTTGTCGCCGGCAGGGGTCAAAACTCGGCTCGACTGTGCTCGCCGAAGTCAACACTAAAAACTTGAAACTATTTATGCGTGTAGCCTTGGGACAATTCAATGCGGTGGTGGGTGATTTGGACGGCAACGCCCGGAAGATGGTCGAAATCTATGCCGAGGCGGTTCAGACTGATGTGGATTTGCTGGTCTTTCCGGAGTTAGCTATTTGCGGCTATCCGCCGGAGGATCTGCTGCACAAGAAACATTTCTTGACAGACTGCTCATTAGCCCTGGAGAAATTGGCCGCCGATTGCCCGGAGAAAACGATAATAGCCGGCTTTGCAGAAGGCTGCCAGGGCAACAACTACAATTCCGCTGCTGTATTGCAAGGCGGGCGGATAAGCAAAATTTATCGAAAGGCCCAGCTGCCGAATTACGGTGTGTTCGATGAGCCAAGATATTTCCAGCCCGGCACCGAACCGGTGGTAATCAATGTAGGAGGTCTCAATGTTGCTGTTACTATCTGTGCCGATATCTGGGAAACGGAATGGCTTGTCGATTTCCTCAAGGACGCAGGCCAAATCCAGATGATTCTGAATATCTCGGCTTCGCCGTTTTATGCCGGCAAGATAAAGAAAAGGCAGGAGATAGTTAGCCTATGTGCTAAAGAGCTCAATAGCGCTGTGTGCTATTGCAATCTTGTCGGCGGTCAGGATGAATTGATTTTTGACGGTCGAAGTATGTTCGCCGATTCGACCGGCAAAATAGTGGCCAAGGCCAGAGCATTCGACGAGGATTTACTAATTGCTGATATTATCCCCACGACCGACGGGGTAGTGCAAGTTGAGCCCCGCCCCTCGGAGGGTCAGGGTGAGCCGCTGCGAGCCGCTGCTGGGCAGTTAGGTGACCTTGCCGATGAAATCTATCAGGCACTTGTGCTCGGCACAAGGGATTATGCGGGCAAAAACGGTTTTGCGAAAGTGCTGCTCGGCCTGAGCGGAGGTATAGATTCTTCGGTCACGGCTGCTGTCGCCGTTGCTGCTTTAGGTGCTGAAAATGTCGTCGGCCTGACAATGCCCTCGAAATTCAACAGTCCCGAAACGATAGGGGATGCTGAAAAGCTGGCAAAAAATCTGGGTATCGAATTTTTAACCATCCCGATTGAGCCGATACTTAAGCAATTCGACGATGGATTAAAAACAGTACAGGGCTGGAAAAGCGAAGGTATCGCCTATGAGAATTTACAGGCCAGAATCCGCGGTTGCATTCTTATGTCGCTTAGTAATCAGTTTGGCTCTCTGGTACTGACGACGGGTAATAAAAGCGAAACCGCAGTTGGCTATGCGACTCTTTATGGTGACACGGCAGGGGGCTTTGCCGTGATAAAAGATGTCCCCAAGACAATGGTCTATAAATTGGCCGAGCACATAAACAAAATATCCGGACGTCAAATTATACCTGCTGCTGTATTAACCCGGCCGCCCAGCGCCGAGCTAAAGCCCGACCAGAAAGACAGCGACTCACTGCCGGATTACGATTTACTTGATAAAATTCTCAAAGATTATGTTGAAGAAGACAAATCCGCACAGCAGCTCGTAGAATCGGGCCTGCCGAAAGATGTTGTCCTGCGGGTAATTCGTATGGTTGACCGTAATGAATATAAAAGAAGGCTTTCTCCCCCGGGAGTAAGAATTACGCCAAAGGCCTTCGGTAAAGACAGAAGACTGCCGATTACTAACCGTTACAGCTCCTACAAAAAATAGGCATATTTCGTCTCATACCAATCACAGAAATTAAGTGCGCTTGATATGCGTCCGCTTTGAATCCAGAGGGTCAATTACCCCTCCCTGACGGTCGGGGCTCTGTTTGACGAAACGCATATACTTTTTAGATCCATATCAGATGTGATATGCGAAATCATCTGCCAGTAAGGGCATCTGCTATAGCTCTGCCGAATTGAATTGAGGCTGCCGGACTACTGCCGGTTATTATCAATCTGTCCTGCTCGACAGGGATACCGGTATATACAGCCCCAGCGAGGATAAGTCTGTTACTTTCGGACAAAAAGCTGGTAGCCCTGACACCGGCGAGCACTCCGGCGTTGGCCAGGATAGTAGGTGCTGTGTCAATTGCCGCAAGAATCTTTCTCTGACGCACCGCCTCACGGGCGAGATTCAGTGCAGCAGGATTGGCAGCATATTCCACTGCTCCCGGGCCGCCGATAAAGATTATCGCATCGTAGTCTTCGACCCTCAATTGGCCCACTAAAATATTTGCCTCGGCTATACCTCCAAGCGTGCCCCTTATAATTCCAATTCTTGTGCTTGCAATAACCGTCTGGATTGCTGCTGCATCGAGCGTCCTTTTTGTTTCGAAAAGCTCCTCGTCGCGGAAATTTTGACTGGCAGCAATCAAGGCCGCTCTTTTTGTTCCTGTGTCCTCTTGTAATGCTTCTGCCGCGGCTTGCTCTATTGGATAGCCTACGCAAATTATATAAATCGGCTCCAGTCCTCTCGTTAATCTGCAGGTTCTGCTGACGTCCTTTGAATTAAAACCACCGATTGTTACAGAGCCTAAATCCAAGCAGACGGCCTGCAGCTGGATATTCTGAGCGATGTGCCCGGCTTCGAGGAGCATATATGTTCTGGCCTTAGTGCGAAACTGGCTCGTGAGCTTTCTTACAGAGCCTGCAACAATAATATTGCAGCCGGCTGTGGCCACGGAATCCATCGAAGCTGCTGCCGCTAAGCCGCCGCGGATATCCTGGTCCGAAGTTTGTTCCAGACTGTGTTCGGCCGGTCGATACACAAACATTCCCTCTGGTGTGGCAAAATATAAGTCTATGGGATAAGTCTCCCCAGCCGAAGGTGCCGTTCGCAGGCCTCTTTGCGGTTCTGTTATGCCCTGGCCGGCCCAGGCCAATTGGCTAATCTGCTCAGACTCGAGCGGTTTGTTGGCAAATAAGCGCACACTTCGCCGCTTGGCCAAGGCCTCTTCGAAGCTGACCGTTCCTGTCAAGTTCGGGTTTGTAAGCCGAATTATCTTTTGTGGTGACCGAGTTCTGCGCTGGCCGAGGCAAAGTGCTGCGAAACATACTAAAACTATTCCAAGAATTGTTAAACGTTTCATTTTCTTAGTCCTCCAAAACTAAAGACCCAAGACCACAGAGACAAGACTAAAGACCGCACTTTTACAGATCCCGTGTCTTAAATCTGGGATCTCGCAATATATTTATTTATATTATACACATTCAATACTGGATTTCCCAGATTAAACTTTATTTTTAAGCGGTTACTGGGAGCCTATTTTACTCCACATCCGGCAAGTGCGAACATAAGTCCAATAAGTGTGGATTAGCCTACTAAGGAACCGACTTTGACATTTTACCGTCTGTCAGTTAGCATTGTAGATGTCCGGTACCTGAGACATTTATATGGGAATTCTGATTGATATTTCGAAATTTAGCGGCCTTAAGAATAAGGCACAGATCAGTGTGCTTTTATTCTTTGTACTTTTTTCATTTCTGCCGTCCAAAAGCTTTGAAGCCTTGGCTGGTGTTTCGGTAGGCCGATGGGCTCGCTTTGAGGCATCAGTAAAGAATACAAAAAACTACCGGAATCCCTATGGAGACGTGACGTTAAATGTTACTTACGAAAGTCCCGATGGCAGCCGAATCAAGTTCTGGGGATTCTACGACGGCGGCCAGAGATGGAAGATTCGGTTTATGCCTGAGGAGATTGGTACCTGGAAATACAATGCTGTTTTTTCCGACGGTTCAGACGGCATAAGCGGAACATTTGAATGCGTCCGGTCTGATATTCCCGGAATGATTTCCATGGACGAGGCTAATCCAATGTGGTTCGGTTACAAAGGCGGCAAGCATGTTTTGATACGCAGCTTTCATGTGGGCGACAGGTTTTTCGCCGAGAACTGGCCATCTGCCAAACGCAAGGTTTTTTTAGACTGGGTGCAGACTCAAGGCTATAACATGCTCTCTGTAGCCAGCCATTATCTGAACCGGGATGCCGAAGGTCGCGGTCGCGGCTGGAGGACGCCCGAGCTCTCCGCCAGAGGCGGACTAAACGCGATGGAATACCAAAAACTGGAAGCCATAATGAACGACCTGGCAGCACGCAGGATAATGGTATATCCCTTTGCTGGTTTCTTCGGGCAAAGTTCAGACTTTCCTACGAATCACCTGCAGCAGGAGCAGTATATAAAGTATACACTCGCGAGATTGGGACCTTATTGGAACATCCTTCTTAATGTGGCGGGCCCCGAACCAACAATAAAACCTGATGAATTCCAAAATGCTATGTCAGCCGCCGACATCAATCGCCTTGGCCGAAGGATAAAGGAGCTGGATGTTTTTGGGCATTTAATCTCAATTCACAATCCAAGTGGAGACGACCCATTCAAAAACGAGGATTGGCTCTCTTTCGTTACACTGCAGGGGTGGAAAGATACCAACTTCTCCCGCATTAATAAAGGTCTTTTGAAAAACCATCACGATTTCAAGCCCCTTTACGCCCAGGAAGTATTCTGGCCCGGCAATAAGTATCATAACATTCATAGTAATGTTGATATCCGAAAAAAGGCATTTGTCATAATGATGTCAGCCGCGGCAATCAACTATGCAGATATGGATGGTAATTCATCTTCAGGTTTTAGCGGAAGTATGGACCTATCCGAAAAAAGGCAGGTAAATCATGACATTGTCAGGAAAGTGTGGGATTTCTTTGAGACGATACCTTTTTATCGAATGAGCCCGAACCAGCAGATTGTGGACAATGGCTTTTGCCTGGCAGAACCAGGCAAACAGTATCTGGTGTATCTGCCGGATGGCGGAGTTGTAAATGTCGCTGTTAAAGCAGGCCCATACAAAGTAATATGGATAGATGCCCAAAACACGTCCGACAGACGTTATGCAGGAATGATGGATGACAGAAAGGAACTCTCCGCACCAGGCGGCGGTGACGACTGGCTGTTGTATTTGACTGCAGAAGATATGAGCGATGCCAGCCGTGTCGGCCCGCTGCGACGCATCGCGGCGAGGGCTGCGTCTCGGCAGGTTGGCTCATCGAAACCTCAGTGACAGATTATTACGCTCTGGTAAAAATAGAGATTGTCATTCTGAGGCGGAGCCGAAGAATCTCAACTCTTGGATTATAAAGAGATTCTTCACTTCGCTGCGCGGAACCTGTCCTTGAGCGAAGTGAAGGGTTCAGAATGACAGTTATTGTGACTTTTCAACAAACAAAACGATTAGTAAACAGGAACTCTCTCGGGTTGTTTCAATGGCTATATCGCAGCGACAAAAAGTAACTATCATCTTATTGGTTTTTTATTGGCTCAGCTTTTTTATTCTTGCCCATATACCTGTCCCTGGCCTTATTAGAAAAGCCGGCGTTTCTGATAAGGGCCTGCATTTCCTTGCATATTTGATTTTAGTATTCCTGCTCTGGTTCGCAGTCAGTCCGGACCAAAAAGTAGTGTGGCGAAAAGCCGTCGCATGGTGGGTGTTTATCGTATTAACCGGATATGGGGTGGTTGATGAGCTGCTTCAGGGCTTTACGGGGCGTAATTGCGATGTTATGGATATTGTTGCTAATATAGCAGGTACGTTTACAGGCTTAATTATGCTTTCATTTTTCACCTTTTGGCCTGCCGCCCTTTTAGTGACCGGCACAATTATCTTTGGGATAACGAATATTACGCGAGCGAATTTAGCGGAGCTGGTACCGGTTACAAACGCGATGTTTCATCTGTTTGCCTACCCAATTTTTAGTATGCTGTGGATTTGCTATATGCATCTTTTCCTCTCCTTAAGACCCCCTAAAGCCAAATGGCTGATAGCAGCATTAGCCGGGCCAACGGTGTTGCTGTTGACTGTAAAACTGTTCTCCGTGATTCTTGGCAAAGGTTTCGGACTGCGAGAAGTAATCGTCTCTGTTGTGGGAATTGCAGCCGCCATTACCCTAATTTATCTGGTAGCGTTATTTCATAAGATCCAAGATCCAAAACCCAAGACCCAAGACAACAGGACTGAGAATATCGAATAACGAATACCGAATAGTGAACTTTGAAGTTGGGTGTTCTAAATTCGACATTCAAAATTCAAGCTTGGCGTCTGTGGTATTTATTCTTTCTTGAAAGATTTTTTGAATGGTCTATACAACGGGTCGCCTATCAGAACGAATTGCCAGGAATTAAACGGCTTTGTGTGGTAGTATGCCTCAACGAGACAATCTCCCTCGAACAGCTCTGCGAAGAACGCTTTCGGCTGAGGGAATGTGTGAAGATACGGTTCGTTCACCGGCCCCAGCGTTGCGGTGATGCCATCGGCCAGCATTGCAGCGCACCAGGTAGTGCTGTTCGGGTCCCGCAGATGCTGGGCTTCGAAGCTGGCGATATGAAAGCCAACGGCACCATCAACAAAATCAAAGGCGTCCACGTATTTTTTCAGACTATACCAGCCGCAATAAACAGCAGTCTGAGGACAGCTGCCGGGAGCAAAGAGTTTTCCTGTTTGTTCGGCTTTGATTGGCATCTTCGTACTCGAACTTATAAACGCCGCCAAATCCCGCAAAGATTGGTCAAAATAGCCGTACAAATTCTTTTGTTTAAAACCTCTTGAATCGATGTAGGCGATACCCTTTAATCCTGTTTCTTCTGCTGTTAGTGCTTTGTCTATAATGCCTTTGATTATTTCATAGCCTGGCCCATCCAGCCGACTAACCATCAGCGTTCTGAAGCCCAAACCCAGAACGTCACCCCTTAACATATTAGGCTGCCATCGATACAAATCGTAGGGCCGGAACAACACCATCGATAATTCACTGTCCACCGACGCATTTGTCTCTCTGCCACTGATGCGGTCAATCTCAAGCTGCAGCCGAGTGATTTTTTGATTGATTTGTTTTCTCTCAATCGACACCTGATTGGAGTCGAGTGCGGGATCCTGTTCCAGCTGCTCAAGTTTTTGCTTTTCCTCACCGACCTGCAGTTTCAATTCGTTTAGTTTGCCTCCCATCCCCGGCAAGAGCCCCCTCGGTCCTACCTTTATAGGTATGCCATAGGTTGTCACTAAACATCTGATTTCACCGGGAAACCTTCGCTGCAGCTCCCTTCTGACTGGCAAGGCAAGGGAGCGTTCGTAATCGTCCCTGCTGATTCCCTCACGCGGCTCGTACCCCAAAGCAAGATAGATGATGTTCTTGGTTGGTATATTTCGTTTTTCGCAGTAGTACTCCGCAATTTTTTCCGATGCAGAAATTTGCCTGTTAGCTATGACAAGGATCTCATCCGGCTCCAGCGCAAATACGCCGCAGCACCCCAGCAGAACAAACAAGACAGCTATTCGAATCCTAATTACCATACGCTTCCTGGCTTGATAAACAATCAGCCCTCTGTTCATCGAGGGCTGATCTTGCAGTTCCGTGAAAATTCCAAACTCAAGGGACAGGGATAGAAAAATATGGCTTAATCTATGTTCCCCTTACGGTAGAGTTATTGGATAATCATCCACCCTTTCATCGTAATCATCGAGCCAGCAGGCATCCGGATTACTCTTGAAAACCATAAAGCGTCCGCTATTGGCATCGTCGGCTGCCCGATGATATTTAAAGTGGACCAAATCTTCCGTCTTGCCGACTATTGCTATTTTTCCGCTCGAATGAGACATCGTATACCGAGCCCGCTTTGCTAATCCGGATACTCGTGATTTTGCCTGCTCTATGATCTCATAGCCTTGTTCAATCGGCACCGTATAAGCCTTGTTCCCCAGTGCCGGACGACACTGGAAAATATAGTAAGGAACCGCACCAATAAATGACAGTCGCTTCAGCAGCTCTGCCATAACCTCAGGGTCGTCATTCAGTCCCTTTATGAGGGGCGTTTGGTTCGCTAACAACGCCCCGGCTTTTCGCAGCAGGCCAACTGCCTCTACCGCCGCATCTGTCAATTCTCTCGGATGGACAAAGTGAGTCATCACATAGATTCTTTTCCGCGGCATGCTGTACTTCTTTATCATCTCCAGCAAAGCCGGGTCACCAATAATCCGGTACGGATTGAAGGCCGGTGTTTTTGTGCCGATACGGATTATCCGGACATGCCCGATCTCCCTCAATTGCCGGATGATTTCCTCAAGTTTCGAAGTTGTCAGCACCAGCGGGTCTCCTCCGGTCAGCAGCACATTGGTTACCTCGCGATGTTCTTTGACGTACTGGATAGCTGCCGGAACATCCTGCAAACGGGCTTTTTGTGGTTCTATAAACACTCGCTTACGGAAGCAGTATCGGCATATACCGTCACAAACGTTGCTCACGAGGAACACTACCGTCGAATTATACTTGTGCTCAACACCGGGCATAACCGTGTAGCTGTGTTCGTTTGAAGGGTCAAGCCGGCCCCATTCCTCAAGCTCCTGTAAATGAGGAATGATGATTTTCCTTATGGGGTCGTCAGGGTCGTTCCAGTCAATAAACGACAAATAATAGTCGTTGCAGCGAAAAGCAAACTTGTCGGTAACCTTTTTCAGCTCGGTTCTTTCTTGTTCGCTTAATTGCTCAATCTGTTCCAGTTTTGTCAGGTATTTAATTTTGGCATTAGTTTTTGTACCCATTAGCTTGCTCCAAACTGGTGATTGGTGAGTATCCAATTCACTAATTAACAACTCAAAGTATCTTGGCCTCTAGTGTATTCGGTTTTTGAGTACCTTTTTTCATAGACACTCTTTCGCCTGAACACCTGGACAATAGTCGCCAGCATTATTCTTATATCGGTTAATAGTCCGGTATTTTCCACATATTTAACGTCGAGTTCAAGTTTTTCTTCGCGTGTGAGCTCTGCCCTGCCCTGGATTTGGGCCAAGCCCGTCAGGCCGGGCTTGACAAGCAGCCGTTTTTTTTGCCGCTCGCTCCACTCAGGTATCTGGGAAAGATACAGAGGCCGAGGCCCGACGATGCTCATATCCCCTTTTAATACGTTAAATAACTGCGGCAGTTCGTCAAGTGAGCATTCCCGTAGAAACTTGCCGACGCTTGTTAGACGGGGGTCTTCGCCGGATTTCGGACTGGGCCCAAAAGGGTCAA
>SMTZ1_10037830_pt1 | contig 13978 bp, 25 predicted proteins | sample DeeMarSWOR136_30_FD_25667 | JGI IMG/M metagenome (IMG submission 25667) | reverse complement strand
TAAACACTTTCGGAGCTATAGACAAACATACTCTAAAGGCTGGACAAACATTAATCGTTGACAATTTCCATTTGGTAGCGTTCAGTGACACATGCAACTATAACGTTAGAAAGTTTGGAGGATTAAAAGAGACTTTACTGGGCGGAGAAGGTTTAGTAACCCAAATAGTTGGTCCTGGAAACGTTTACATACAAACAAAAAACTTAAGGGAATTCGTAGAATGGTTATGGACGTTAATTGAGCCTAGAGTTAGATCAAGAGCCCGCTAACATTTTGCACGCCATCCTCAAACACAACAAGCTCCATAGATGATTTGCTAGCTAGAATTTTCATTCATTGTTAAAAGATGTGAAGAAACCAAAAGATTAGAGAATACTCACACAATGATTTTTTATAGGCGCCACCAAGGTTTTTCCGTTAAACCTAAATGTTATGTTAGGTTACCCATATTTGCATTGGGAAAAAACAAGAAGCCATGCGTAAAACCTGTGTCACAAATAGTCTTCGAACAACTGTATGATGTGGGATTTAGAGAGTTCTTTTTCGTAGTGAGTAACAGGGTTAAAAGAGCAGTGAAAAAACATTTTACACCCGACCAAGACTTCATAAGACATCTTAACGAAACCAACAAGCCAGAGCAAACTGAAGAGCTGCAGCAATTCTACAATAAAGTAAACAACTCTACCATAGTGTTCACGAACCAGCCGAAACCAAGAGGCACTGGAGACGCAGTTCGCAGAGTAAAATGGGAGACGACTTAATCCTGTCTAAAGACGAAAACAGCCACCTGAAAAGACTAATACAGGTTTTTAAGGAACGAAACGCAGACGCAGCCTTCCTCGCCGCAAGGGTGAAAGACCCAACCATATACGGAGTCATAGCGGGCAAACAAGTATCAGAAGGACTACATGAAGTGAAAACAATCGTCTATCAGCCCAAGATTCCGCCCTCAAACATATCCGACGTCACAGCTTACCTGCTTAAACCTAACATTTACCCTGAAATCGAGAAAGTAAAACCACTTAAGAAGAGTGGCGAAGTGTCACTAATCCCCGCCATACAATCTTTAATAGACCGAGGAGGCAAGGTCTACGCTGTGGAACTGCATAGAGGCGAGAAAAGAATAGACATAGGCAACACGGATATGTACTGGAAAGCGCTAAAAACTTCGCATGAATTTTATGTTGGGCAATGAGAAAATGAAAAGGAAGGTGATGCAACATCGTTAATGGCTGCATGGTAATGGTGGGCACTAGACCAGAAATCGTCAAAATGGCTCCCATAATCAGAGTTTTAGAAGAAGACTCAGCACCCTACACTTTTGTTCATTGTGGACAACATTACGACTATGAGATGTCTCAGCAATTCATCGAGCAACTGGAGTTGCCAGAGCCAGAATACGGTTTTAAAGTTAGAGCTTACTCACCTGGTTTACAGACAGGAAAAATTTTGACGCTTGTTGAAAAAGTCATCAAAAAGGCTAAGCCGAAAATGGTGCTAGTGGAAGGCGACACTAATGGAGTTTTAGCCTCCGCCCTTGCAGCCGTAAAACTCAACGTTCCCGTTGGCCATGTAGAAGCTGGATTAAGAAGTTTTGACTTGCGCATGCCAGAGGAACATAACAGACGCTTAGTGGACCACATCTCCACCTACATGTTTGCTCCCACGGAAAATGCTCGAAAAAACTTGGAGAGAGAAAGCGTTTGGGGCAAAATCTACGTGACTGGAAACACTGTTATCGACGCTGTTATACAGCATCTTCCTATGGCAGAGAGAAAATCCAACATACTAGAGAAGATAAAATTCGAAAAGTTTGCGCTTGTAACCGCTCACCGAGCTGAAAATGTGGATGACCCTGCTGTGCTCCAGAATTTTGTTGAAACCTTCACTGAAGCGCCCATACCCATCGTATATCCCGTTCATCCGCGAACCAAGAAGCGACTGCGCCAACAGAGGATGTGGAAAAAGTTTTCCGCCTCTGAAAACGTGCAGCTTTTCCCGCCCCTAGGCTATTTCGACTTTATGGTGCTCATGAAAAACTGCGAGATACTGATAACTGATTCTGGAGGAATACAGGAAGAGGCAACAGCTCCTCCAATAAGAAAACCTGTATTGGTGATTCGACTTTCTACTGAGAGACCTGAAGCGGTTGAAGCTGGTTTTGCGAAAGTGGTTGGTGTGGAGAAAGAAAAGCTTCTGGCAGCTATGGAACACATCCTGCATGAGAAAAAGGAACTTCCAAAAATTTCACCATACGGAGACGGCGCAGCCGCAAAAAAAATAGTTAAAATCTTGGAGCAAAATATTCGTTAAAAGGCAACGCAGATTTTGTGAAAAAGAGCTATTCAATTTTTTAGGGCAAGCCGATTTTTTATTCACAACGTAAACAGCGTAACGGCAAGATATCTTTTAAGATAAAAAAGCATATAAGTTCCCATACTTCAGTTGATTTGCAAGTTGGTGAATTCACGTGCCGAAATGGGGATATTCCGTGCTGGATCTAGATCCTGAAAGAACTGCAAAAGCCAGCGGACGCGAACTCAGAGTATCCCCTAAAGCAACCAGAGAAGTATGCAACACAATAAATGGGATGAAACTGGACCAAGCCAAATACTTTCTCAACCAAGTTATCCTAAAAAAGAAGCCAGTTCCATTCCGCCGACACAAGAAAAAGGCAGGTCACAGACATGGATTGCAGAAAGCCTACGCAGGCAAATATCCAGTCAAAGCCGCTCAAAAAGTATTAGAAGTATTAGAGAGCGCAGAAGCAAACGCTGAATATAAAGGCTTTGACATAGAAAGACTTAAAATCACTCATGCATCCGCATATCCCGGCATGAAAATCAAAAGATATATTCAACGAGCTTTCGGCCGCTCCTCACCTCGCTTGAACAGATGGAGGAAACTTAGTGTCCGTAGTTAAACATTTTATAGAAGAATCAGTGAAAAAGGCTGAAATCGACGAATTTTTGCGGAACGAATTTGAAAGAGCTGGTTATGGCGGGGTGGATATCACTAAAACCCCGCTTGGCAAAACTATAAAGCGCCTTGCAGAAGTTCTGGAAGAAAAGTTCCAGTTACCCAGCCCACAAATTTCTGTGGCTGAAATGGAAATTCCAGAACTCAATGCGTATGTTATAGCGGCACGTGTAGCCTCAGCCTTAAAACGAGGCGTTCATTATCGAAGAGCTGGTTTTTGGGCGCTAAACCGAATCATGGAAGCTGGAGCACTAGGCGCTGAGATTATCATCAGCGGAAAACTGAGATCAGATCGGGCTCGATACGAAAAGTTTCGTGCGGGCTATCTACCTAAAAGCGGAGAACCAGTGACGAAATATTTGAGAAAAGCGGAGATGCACGTCCAGCTGAAACCAGGCATCTCTGGAGTAAAAGTGCGAATAATGCCTCCAGAGGCAAAGTTTCCTGATCAAGTGCGGATACTTGAAGTTCCAGAAGAAGAAGCACCCGAAGCTGTAGAGGCAGCGAAGGTTGAAGAAGCTGTTGAGACAGTGACTACAGTAACTACTGAAACTGCAGAAGTCGCAGAGGCTAAGGAGCCTAAGCAAACTAAAGAGGCTAAAGAAGCTAAAGAGACTAAGAAGACAAAAAAGACGAAAGGAACGAAAAGGACGAAAAAGACCAAAAAAACAGGAGAGACCAAAGAGACTAAAAAAACGAAAAAGACTAAAAAGCCCAAAAAGACGAAAAAACCCAAAAAAACCAAAACCCTCAAAGAAGTTGCAGAGGCTAAGAAATAAATGCCAATCATTAGACTAAAAGACATTCGAGAAATGTCTTCTGAAGACCGCGAAAAAAGAGTCATGGAACTACGAACCGAACTTCTAAGATTGAAAACAATGGTCAAAGCTGGTGGAGCCGTAGATAATCCAGCACGAGTTCGAGAACTCCGCAAGGCAATTGCCCGCATTCTAACCGTAGAAAATGAAGAAAGTCGAGCAGGAGAGGAGAAAAAGTGAAAATCACGCCAGCCATACTTCAACATGAGTTCATTGGACTCAATGCCAAGGTTGTTAAAAGTTCTAACCCTAACTACGTGGGTATTAAGGGTAACGTGGTCAACGAAACTCACAACACCCTCGTGATAACACATAAAAACAAGAATAAGACCGTTGTGAAAGACACAGCTATTTTTCATTTCACCCTATCTGATGGAACAGTTGTGGAGATCAACGGAAAAACTATTGTGGGAAGACCTGAAGACAGAATCAAAAAGCGACTTAGGAGACGATGGTGAATGAGCGGGCTTTCTTTGAAAAAACCAAAAAAAACATGCGATGACCCGAACTGCCCATTTCACGGAACACTATCAATCAGAGAACGTGTGTTAGAAGGAACAGTTATCAGCTCTAAGATGGAGAAAACCGCTGTTGTACGACGTGACTATCTACATTATATACCAAAGTTCAAGCGGTACGAAAGGAGACGCGGTCACATAGCTGCTCATAACCCACCATGCATAAACGCCAAAGAAGGCGACTGGGTGAAAATAGCAGAATGTCGCCCCGTGAGCAAAACTGTCTCTTTCACAATCGTGGAAAAACAGGAGGGAAAACGAGGTGGCGGCAAGAGCTAAGACCCGTGCCTTGATGACCAAAGGAATGATCGGGCAGAAGCACAAGAGTTCAAGAGGCTTGCCTGTTGGTTCTATCGTCAAATGCACTGACAACACTGGGGCCAGAGCATTAAGAATTATTCAAGTAATTGGATACAAAGGACGATTAAGACGTGTTCCCTCAGCGACCATTGGAGAAATGATTGTTGTTTCGGTGAGGAAAGGAACACCTGACATGAGAAAGAAAATGTTTCAAGCAGTTGTGGTTCGACAGAGAAAGCCCTATCGACGTGCTGATGGAACATGGGTTCAATTTGAAGACAACGCAGCGGTCATAATGACTCCTGAAGGCGAAATGCGAGGTTCAGAGGCTCGAGGACCAGTAGCAAAGGAAGCTGCTGAACGATGGCCTAGGATAGCGAGCGCTGCAAGCATCATTGTATAGGAGGAAGAAACAGTGAAAAATATCCAGCCACGAAAGCAACGGAAAAAAATGTATCAAGCCCCACAACATAACAGATACAGACGATTTTCAGCGCCGCTTTCGTCCGCTTTAAAGTCATCGCATAACACCAACTCGGTTCCTGTGAGAACCGGTGATACGGTTCGAGTTATGAGGGGAGATTATAAGGGATTTGAGGGAAAAGTCAATAGGGTTGACCGAAGCAAGTACAGAATCTTTGTTGAAGGAGTAAGTATGGAAAAAGTTGATGGAAGCACCGTGCTTATTCCAATTCACCCATCTAAAGTTACTATTACTCAACTCAATCTTGATGACAAATTGCGCAAGGAAATATTAAAGCGAAAGGGCGGCGTAAGCGAAAAAGCTGAATTAACTAAAGAAAAGCCCATAGAAGAAGAAGCAGAACCTCCTAAAAAGAAACAGAAAGAAAAAAACATTTAAAGCGAAAACCAGCACCAAAATTTTGGCCCATACATCGAAAAGAATTCGTTTGGACCGTTAAACCCAAGCCGGGACCTCACTCCACATCCAACTGTTTACCACTCGCACTTATCATCCGCGACATACTTGGCCTCGCCAAGACACTGAAGGAAGCTAAAGCAATAATTTCTCAAGGAAAGATAATTGTGAATGGAAAAGTTCAGCGGGATGAACGGTTTTCAACAGGCTTGATGGACGTCATCTCCATATCAGAAGTGGAGGGAACTTATCGAATTCTACCCTCTGAGAAGGGACTTGCTCTTCATTCAATTGAAAAGGATGAAGCAGGATTCAAACTCTGTCGAATTGAAAACAAAACAATCGTTAACGGAGGACACGTTCAACTTAACCTCCATGATGGAAGGAACATACTGATTCAGGTGAAGGACCCTAAAAAACCTGAAGAAGACGTTTATCGTACAATGGACACCTTGAAGATAAGTATTCCTAACCAAGAAGTTGTTGGACACATGAAATTGATTGAAGGCGCTCCCGCAATAATTGTTGGAGGTAAAAACATAGGTAGACATGGTAAAATCGTTGATATTGAAGAAAGACTGGGTCAAAAACGGAAAAAACTACTCGTTACCACAGAGGATGTTAAAGGAAAACGTTTTCAAACGACCCTTGATTTTGTCTTCGTCACCGGCGACGCTGAATCTTCAATATCTTTGCCGGAGGCCTCATGACTTGTCTGATGAAGAAATACGCAAAAGATGGCAAAGAAATCTCATGCTTAAACCTAGAATTGAAAAGGTAACAGTTAACATGTCTGTGGGAAAGTCTGGAGAGCCTCTTGAAAGGGCGGCAAAGGTTCTTGAACAACTGACGCAACATAGACCTTGTAAGCGAAAAGCCAAAAAAACTATACGGGATTTTGGCATCAGAAAAGGGGAACCCATCGCTTGTCTCGTAACTCTTCGAGGGGAAAAAGCTAAAGTTTTTCTCAATAAGACCTTACAAGCCGTTGACAACAAACTTTCCAGAAAACATTTTGATAATCACGGCAACTTCTCTTTTGGAATTAACGAACACATAGAAATACCCGGCACCAAATACGTGCCAGAGCTGGGTATACACGGCATGGATATTTCAGTTACCTTTGGCAGACCGGGATACCGCGTTAAACTTGGCTCAAATCATTTATTAACCCCTGAAGAGACAACCTTGTTCATTAAAGACGAGTTTGGAGTTGAAATCCTATAGAAGGCGAGTTACATGGTTAAACAGAAACCTAAAAAAGAACGAAAGTATGGTAAGGGCAGTCGACCATGCAGACGATGTGGTTCTTACGGGTCGAACATTCGAAGATATGAGCTAAATCTGTGCCGTCAATGCTTCAGGGAACTCGCCAAAAACTTGGGCTTTAAAAAATATCAGTAAGGAGGTTTGAAGAGTTGACCATGATGGATACGGTGGCAAATGGGTTGACCAGTATCATGAACAATGAAATGCGAAACAAGCAAGAGTGTGTAATCAGCCCAGCCTCCAAGCTTTTAGGACGAGTTTTAAGAGTAATGCAACTGAGCGGTTACATCGGCGAGTTTGAATTCATTGATGACGGTCGCTCCGGAAAGTTCAAAGTGCAGCTTCTGGGGCGGATAAATAAATGCGGCGCCATAAAACCTCGCTTTTCAGTTGGCACCGCTCAATTTGAGACATGGGAGAAACGTTTCCTTCCCTCAAGAGATATCGGTGTCCTCGTGGTTTCCACCTCACAAGGAGTGGTATCTCACGAGAAAGCTAAAAAGAAAAAAATTGGCGGACGGCTCTTAGCTTTCATCTACTAGAAAGGGGATTGGTTAAAGATGCGTGCTATGGAAACGGTGAAATCAATCGAAATTCCAGAGGGCGTAGAGGTTAAGGTAGATGGAAGAGTAGTAACGATTACAGGGGAAAAAGGAACGTTAACACGAGACTTTTCTCATACTCCCGTGTCCATTATACTAGAAGAAGCTGTAGTTAAGGTTGGTGTGAAATGGCCTCGTAAAAGAGAAAACTCTTTCGTAGGAACAATTTCTTCTCATATTCAAAACATGATTACAGGGGTAACGAAAGGCTTTACCTACAAACTGAAAATCGTGTTTTCTCACTTCCCAATATCCGTTAAGGTTGATGGAAAAAAAGTAGTTATGGAAAACTTTACTGGAGAACGAAGTCCACGCATAGCCAAAATAATGGGTGAAACTAAGGTGGCGATAAAGGGTGAAGACGTAATTGTGCAAGGACTCAACATTGAACAGGTCAGTCAGACCGCAGCTAACATCCAACGCGCAACAAAAATCAAAGTTAAAGACCCCAGAGTTTTTCTCGACGGCGTTTATGTTTACGAGCGGCACGAGGGAATGGAAAAGTGAAAAAAGAAGAGGAAACGGGGACATCTGCTAGAAAACAGGCTGTAGCAGTACGAAAGCGCATCAAGAGCAAGAAGCCTGATTTCAAACGACATGAAAGCTGGCGGTATAAACGGGTGGATAAGAGCTGGCGAAAACCCCGTGGGTTAGACAACAAGATGCGTAAAGAAGTGAAGGGTTGGCCACGTTCTGTGAAGGTTGGTTATCGCGGCCCAAAGAAACTGAGAGGGCTTCATCCCTCGGGATACGTGGAGGTTCTGATTCGAACGGTTGATGATGTTAATGGAGTTGACCCCGAAACGCAAGCTATTAGAATTGCTCACACGGTTGGAGCGAAGAAAAGGGTTGAAATTTTTGGCAGTGCCACTGAAAGGGGAATTCATGTTCTCAATCCGAAACAAGTGAGAAAGGAGCTTGCAGTTGAGGGGAAAGAGATGGAAGAGAGAGAAGAAACTGAATCTGCTGAAAGAGGCGAAGAAGAAAGTTGAGTCTCAAAAGTCAACGCCGCTTAGCCGCAGAGCTTTTAAAAATTGGTGAGGGTCGAGTTTGGATTGACCCCGAACATATGGTTAACGTTGAAGTAGCAATCACCAGAGAGGAGATTCGAAAACTAATTCACGAAGGCATTATTAAAAGCCTACCTTTGAAAGGGTGCGCGTGTTTTGCAAGAAAGGAAAAGGAAAGGGTTAGGCAGGGGACCGGGAGGAAAGAAGGGGTCTGCTAAAGCGAGAATTTCTAAAAAGCAGGCGTGGATGAAAAAGATTCGGCCGTTAAGGAAGAAACTGCGCGAATTGAAAACGAATCGGGTGATTACGGTAAGTGTTTATCGTAAGCTTTATGACATGGCGGGCAGTGGGGTGTTCGAGTCGATAGCTGATTTGGAGCGTTACATTAAGACTCACGGCCTAGGGAGAAAAAGATAGTCATCTTTCCAGAAAAAATTAGCTGGGCAATTATCAAATTAGTTTTTAAAGCCACGCCATGCAGTTGTGAAGCTAAGAACCTTTATAAGGACGACTGTATCCAGACAATGAAAAAGGAATAAAAGACGACGAGACTAATGGTTCATGGAGAAAACAGTGATGGCAACTGGCCCTAGATATCGTGTTCCCTTCCGTAGACGTAAGGAAGGAAAGACCAACTACCGTTTAAGAAGAGCCTTGGTTCTATCTAAACAACCTCGATTAGCGGTTAGAGGCACCTTAAACCACATGAACGCCCAAATCATTAAAGCCAAAGTAACCGGAGACGAAATTATTGTTTCCGCCCACTCCCGCGAATTAACGAAAACATACAACTGGCAAGGAGACTGCGGAAACATTTCAGCCGCCTATCTAACAGGACTTTTATGTGGCTATAGAGCAGTTGCCCATGGAGTGAAAAAAGCTGTTTTGGACATAGGCTTGCAGTCACCTTCTAGAGGCGCACGAGTTTTTGCTACATTAAAAGGCGTTCTCGACGCGGGTGTTACAGTTCCGCATGGAGAGAATGTGTTGCCGGATGAAAAAAGAATTCATGGGCAACATATTGTGGATTACGCAAACCATTTGTCATCAAATCCCGAAGAGTATCAAAAACGGTTTTCTAAATACTTATCTAGGGGTTTACAGCCCGAAAAGTTTTCTGACCACTTCTCATTAATAAGAGAGAAAATTGTTTCTTCTTTTAAGGAGGAAAAACCATGACATCCGCCGACGAAAGGTTACAAGAATGGAAACCTCGCACGAAATTGGGAAAACTGATCCTCGAAGGACGCGTCTCCTCCATTGAAGAAGTGTTTATGGAAGGACTAAAGATACGCGAACCCGAAATAGTTGATGTTCTTCTCCCAGACCTTCAAGAAGAAGTTCTCAACATAAATTTAGTACAAAAACAGACAGATGCAGGTGAAAAATCTCGATTTAAATCCATCGTGGCTGTTGGAAACCGCGACGGATATGTAGGCTTAGGCTCAGGAAAAGCCCCACAAGTGCGAACTGCCATTGAAAAAGGCGCCATGGAGGCGCGTTTAAACATCACGCTTGTTCGTCGAGGCTGTGGAAGCTGGGAATGCACTTGCGGAAAACCACACTCCCTTCCCTTTGCGGTTCAAGGCAGATGTGGTGGAGTAGAAATATCCCTCATTCCCGCTAAGATCATTTTGGGACTTGCTGGAGTCAAAGATTGTTGGACTAGAAGTTACGGTTCCACCAGAACTGTTCCTTCATTCGCTTACGCCGTTTTTAATGCCCTTCAAAAAACGTACCGCCTCATCACGCCAGAAGAGTGGATCAAATAGATGACTGAAAAACGAAAATGTTTGGCGGTTATCCGAGTTCGCGGCAGCAGTGGTGTTTTTGAGATAAAAGAAACCCTCAAAATGCTTCATTTAACCCGCAACTGCCATGCAACTCTTATTGATGACCGCCCATCATATTTGGGCATGTTGCGTAGGGTGCAGAATCAGGTAACTTGGGGCGAAGTTTCCAAAGACAGTACAGTGCAACTTTTGAGGGAAAGAGGCAAACTTGTTGGCAACAAGAGAATAACTGAAGAATACCTTAAAGAGATAGGTTACAAATCGTTGGACGACTTGGCTGAGGCCGTACACAAAACAGAAGTCGAATTCACTCGTCTTCCCAACGTAAAGCCGGTGTTTCGTCTTCACCCGCCGAAAAAAGGCTTCAAAGGGAAAGTGAAGAAAAGTTATGCTGCTGGCGGCGTCACTGGACATAGAGGAGAAGCCATTAACAACCTCATCAAACGAATGATCTAACCGCGCGCTTGAGATTAAGATACACTCTTTTTTTTCTTTTTTTGGGTACTATTTTTTTCCTTGTCGAACTAGCTGTCTGGCATGAAATGCTCAGGTAGACTTCTATAATTATTGCTAGATTTTTTGTAAGGTCAATAATGGAGACGTTTTTAGTAGAATAGTTTAAAGCTCTATCTGCACTCGTCAAATCACTCGATTTCTATTTGTTCCCCTTTAGGCTTCTTTTTCTCTTTAATCTTTGGCACACTAACCTCTAAGACCCCATTTTTGTACGTTGTCTTAGCTACTTGGGGATTTATTGGCACCGGAGTTTCAACTTCTTTATGATATTTGCGTTCCGGCGTGTCAACTGAAATAGTTAATGTGTTTTCTGTTCCGTGCAACTTAATATCCTTCTTTTCAACTCCAGGCAATTCAACGATGACCTTAACCTCTCCGTCAGTGCTCAGCACATCCACTAATGGTTCGCGTTCCTCTTTCACGTTAAGATAGGGTTTTGCAAGGCCGAAGGGTTCAGGTCTAAGTGAAGGTTTGACGTTGCCAAATTCTCTAATCTTCGGCTTTCCATCTGGACCAACAGTCATAGAATAACCGTACACGAAAGGTCCCAACTCACGCGCAGTTGAGCCGTTTGGAAGTTTGCGTTCCCGCACCAAATCTTTAGGTATGCGGGTGGTAAATTCTTTGAATTCTTTATCCATCATTTCTTCCATGTCTTTAATCATTTCATTGATGTCTCCGAAGAACCAGTCTCTGAAGAATGGAGAGCGCTTCATCCTTTTTCTGAACCATTCTGGGAAGTATTCCCAACTCATATTTTTCACCAACATTATGAAGTGAAGTTTTTTATAAAAACTTTCTGTTAAACCGCAGAAATTCCTTAACCAAATTTTCTCAGTTGACTAATTGTTCCTAAGAAAGTTCCGTCGAGGAGATACGTTTCTGCATTGTCGATGTCAACGCTTCCAGAACGCAGAACTGGCCCAATGAACGCTCTATATTTTGCGTCTTTTCCTCGTCTTCTTTCGTTGATTGGTCGACCTCCAAGCGTTAAACTGGTCGCGTAATAAAGTGGAAGGATTGGCGGAAACTCTAGCACCTGAATGTTCAAGGACGGATTTCGCCAATCGCTCACCATCACACGTGGCTTTGATCCAAATCTGTCTTGTCATTCGAAAGCCCATGGAATCGCGGAAGGCAACCATAGGATGGATGTGGCTTGTAATGAGATTGCGACATCCTAGAAGCTCTGGTGATGGCCATGCATGTCCATGGAAGAGTCCAACATTTCCAAAAACAATTCCTGTTGAGGGTAGAATTTTTACGGTTTCAGGGAGAAGAGGCTCAAGTGTTCCATCGTGGTTTCCCAGCACAATTTGGATGTCTGGCACTTTTTTGTTTATGGTTTCGAAGAAGTTTGGAATGTCACGCCACTCTTCCATTTCTACTTTTGCAATTGCATCTTTTACGTCGCCTAGAAAGAGTAAGCGCGTTGGTTTGCACTTCTTGATAAGTTGAAGAATTTTATCTAAAATTCTTGGGGTTTGAGATGGAATGTGAACTCCTTTCTGGATTAGGAGCACCTCCCAACCTAGATGTAGGTCAGCGACTACTAAGACTCGCTCAGACTTCTTCTGCAGGAGCAGGGCTGGATACGGTTGGATAGGCTTTATCGGCAACAAACTACAAGGGCACTCCTAAACCATGAACATTAACGGTGTTTTCTCAGTTAAAAACCAGCGTGCTGGTGGTTCATAAAGCTGTTTTCTTTTTTAACGTTCATTTAAGTTAGCCTTAATGGTTTCGTGAAGCGGCATGTTTGCAGTTGCAATGAAGGATAGGCGTTGAGCAGCGTCTAAGGGAGCATTAAGTTCTGTCCCTTCTGGCGTAACCATTATTCCTCCAGCCTCAAGCAGAATAAGATAGGCGGCGGCAATGTCGGTGACTCGTAGCTTGCTCCGCAAGTCAATGAAAGCATCGGTGGTACCATCAGCCACGTAGCAGAGTTCAAGTGCATTGGCTCCAAGATGTCGAAGATGCCTTGATTTTTGAAGCACAGGCATTAGGCGAGTGGCAAGTTTCTCAAATCTTACTGTGTTGAAGTCTATGCCTACAACTGCTTTTTCCAATGAGGTTATGGTGGATGGTTTTATTTTTTTCTCGTTTCGAAAGGCGCCTTGATGGCGTTTAGCCGTGTAAGTGATGTTGTGGAATATGTCAGATACGAGTGCAGTTTCCACGTCGCGGAGATATGGGGTTTTTGATGTTGCTATGGAGGTGGCTATGAAAGGTAGACCGCGGAGGGCGTTGGTTGTTCCGTCTATTGGGTCTGCTGTAACATAGAGTCCGGAAGGTTCAGAACCTATTTTTTTGGTTCCTGCTTCTTCGCTGATGAGGGTGCATGTGCAGGGTTTGGATTATGGCATTTTCAGCTGTCAAGTCAATTTTTTTAATTGTGTCGCCTCCTGCGCCTGTTCCGAATTCGATGCTAGCTTCGGGTGACCCGATAAGCGGGAGGACTTGTTTCCTTATTTTTTGTGAACATGCTTTTAGGAGACTTAGATGGTTCATTTTGTGTCCTCTTTTTTTGATTTGAATGTTTAATGGGTTAAAGATGTTGCTGTAGGAAGGTTTTGGTTGCGGGGGTACCCGAGCCAGGTTAAAGGGGCAGGGTTCAGGTCCCTGTAGCGTAGGCTTTCGTGGGTTCGAATCCCACCCCCCGCACTTTTGGACAAACCCCCAGCACTTTTGAACTTCATTTGCGTTTTCTGAAAATCTTGACACTGTCCATTTCTGTGACGTAATCAAAACCGGATTCCACAAGCTGACAAGCCTCCTGCACCGTTTTTGCAACCCTTGAAACGTACTCGTCGTCCCTCAGGTCAACAAGCTGGGTGTAAATCAGCGTGTTCTTGATGTTCTTGTGGCCCAGCATTTGCGCAGCAAGTTACTTACGAAATATGTTTATCTGTTTGCACGCGCACAATAACTGTAATGACAGAACTAGTTTTCTTATTCAAAGACCTACCACCCTCCGCGCACAATAACCAGAAGACAAGAAGTTGTATAATAAACGAACGCAACAAACGCGTGTCACAGACCCCCAAACATCTTGGCAGGAAAATCCTATCACGCAAAATGCGCGCGCTCAGACATCTTGTTTGAAGCAACAAGTGTTTTGTAGCCTAGGGAAGACTAAAAAAGGAGGGTTTTGCGGGTGATATTTCCACTTGGTTTGGGGTTCAAATCCCACCCCGCCCGCCAAAACTAGAAAGAAAACACAATAAATAGAAATCATCCTTTCTATATAACTGAAGAAAATCAGATATGAAGTGATGCGGAATGGTGGGGTT
>SMTZ1_10008161_pt1 | contig 13979 bp, 11 predicted proteins | sample DeeMarSWOR136_30_FD_25667 | JGI IMG/M metagenome (IMG submission 25667) | reverse complement strand
CCAGAGAGCCGCCTTCGCCACTGGTGTTCCTCCCGATATCTACGAATTTCACCTCTACACCGGGAATTCCACTCTCCTCTCCCGTACTCCAGCCGAGTAGTTTCAAATGCACTTCTTCCGTTGAGCGGAAGGCTTTCACATCTGACTTACCCGACCGCCTACACGCGCTTTACGCCCAATAATTCCGAACAACGCTTGCACCCTCCGTATTACCGCGGCTGCTGGCACGGAGTTAGCCGGTGCTTCCTCCGGTGGTACCGTCAAGCATCGGTGGTATTAACACCGACACAATTCTTCCCACCTGACAGGGCTTTAAGACCCGAAGGCCTTCATCACCCACGCGGCGTTGCTGCGTCAGGGTTGCCCCCATTGCGCAAGATTCCCCACTGCTGCCTCCCGTAGGAGTCTGGACCGTGTCTCAGTTCCAGTGTGACTGGCCATCCTCTCAGACCAGCTAACCATCGTTGCCTTGGTAGGCCGTTACCCTACCAACAAGCTAATGGTACGCGGGCCCATCCTTAAACGATAGCTTGCATGCAGAGGCCACCTTTGATTCCAACTTCCTTGGAAGTGGGAATGTTATTCGGTATTAACCCCGCTTTCGCGGAGTTATCCCCAATTCAAGGGTAGGTTACCCACGCGTTACTCACCCGTGCGCCACTTTACTTTCCCAGTTGCCCAGGATTTCTCGTACGACTTGCATGTGTTAAGCACGCCGCCAGCGTTCGTTCTGAGCCAGGATCAAACTCTCCAATTTATATCGAAAATTGATCCTTCCGAATTAGGAATGAATATGGGACCCAAAGACGATAACCCCTATTTTTTTGTCAAAGAGCGAACAAAAAACAAGTATATAGATTAAATTAAATATCGATTTTTGTCAAGGAGAAAATATTCTCAAAATAGACAACCTCTTAAATATACCTGATTTTGTATAAATATGTCAAGAGATTTTAACACGATAGAACTTCTTTTTTCCCGCTCTTAACAGAACCTCATTCTTTTCGTTAAAGTCTTCCAATGTCACAAGAAGGTCGAATTTCTCTATCCTCTTTCTATTTAAATAACCTCCTCGTTGCTCAATCAATCTCCTCGCCTCCGATCCCGACGCACAAAGACCCGTTACCTCAAATAGCCTAAATATTGGAATTCCTTTAACAAATTCTTTTCGATGCATAACCTTAGTCGGTATTGAATCATCATCGGCTTCTTCATCAGAAAAAAGTGCCCTCGCCGCATCCCTGGCCCTTTTTGCCTCTTCCTCTCCATGGACAACCTTGGTGGCTTCAAATGCCAGAATTTCTTTGGCTATTCTGACCTCAGCCCCTTTCAACTTCCCATACTTCTCTACCTCCTCCATAGGAAGAAAGGTGAATAAGGCCAAAAATCTCTTCACATCTCGATCATCTGTATTGATCCAGAACTGATAATAATCATAGGGAGAGGTACGCTGGGGATCCAGCCAGATAGCCCCCTTCTCTGTCTTCCCCATCTTTCTTCCATCTGCAGTCATAATGAGGGGAAAAGTGATCCCGTAAGCTTGTTTCCCCTCGAGGCGTCGGATCAGATCAATGCCTGCCACGATATTACCCCATTGGTCACTTCCTCCCATTTGAATTAAACAGTCGTAATATTTAAAGAGGTGCCAAAAGTCGTAAGCTTGAAGGAGTTGATAGTTGAATTCGATGAAAGAGAGTCCTGATTCTAGACGAATCTTGACCGATTCTGCAGCCAGCATCCGATTAACACTGAAATGAACGCCTATATCCCTCAGAAAATCGATATAATTGAGTTGGGTCAGCCATTCAGCATTGTTTAAGAGAAGAGCTCGATCTTCTGAAAAATCCAAAAAATGAGCGAATTGCTTCTTTTGAGCCTCGGCATTCTGGCGAATCTCTTCTTTGGTCATGATCTGGCGCATTTCATCCTTGCCACTTGGATCTCCCACCAATCCCGTCCCGCCCCCAACTAGAGCAATCGGACGATGGCCATGTCTCTGCATGTGTGCAAGGGACATGATCGGCACTAAAGTCCCCACATGGAAACTGGAGGCAGTGGGATCGAAGCCGATGTAACAAGTGACGTTTCCCTTTAATAGTTCTCGGATCTTAGCTTCCTCCGTGACCTGATCAATAAACCCCCTCTCCAAAAAAATATCGTAAACCGTCTTTTGGGGCTCCTTCTGTTTCGCCACGCTCATCTCTTCAACTCCGTTCATTCAGGGGGATTCGAAACCTTTTAATATTTCCGGACCTTCCTGTCTTTTGATCGACCTCAACTACTACCCCCTGGAGTTCGATATCGCCTGTGGCCACATCGAATTTCCACGGGATCTGGGTTAATAAGCGCTCTATGGCAACTTCTTTTCGAATTCCAATCACAGAGTCTAAGGGGCCCGTCATCCCGACATCGGTGATGTATGCCGTGCCCTCATCCAGGACCTTCTCGTCACAGGTCTGTACATGCGTATGGGTTCCCAAGACAGCACTCACTTTTCCGTTCAGAAACCAACCCATCGCTACCTTTTCAGAGGTAGCCTCGGCATGGAAATCTACGACGATGATGTCGGTCTGCTTCTTCAGTATCTCGACCTCCTTCTCGGCCGAGCGGAAGGGACAATCCAGATGCTTCATAAAGACCCTTCCCTCTAGATTGAGCACACCGACCTTCTGGCCATTGCTCAATTGGAAAACCCCTTTTCCTCGGCCAGGTACCTGGGCAGGATAATTCGCAGGTCTTAGGATCCGACTCTCCTCATCCAAAAATGGAATGATTTCCCTCTTTGCCCAGATATGATTTCCAGATGTGAGAACGTCTACCCCCTCATCAAGAATCTCAATGGCGATGGGAGGTGTAACCCCCATTCCTCCAGCTGCGTTTTCCCCATTGGCAATCGTGAAATCGATCCGTTGATCCACGATCACCTTAGCCAGAACCTCATGGATAGCTTTCCGGCCGGCTTTCCCGACGATATCCCCGACAAAGAGAATTCGCATCCAGATCCCCAAAAAAAGTTGGAGGTTAAAGGTTAGAGGATGGAGGCAAAAAGTTAAAAATTCATTATTACAAAACACCAATTGTAATCTTTAGCCTCAAACCTGTTGCCTGCATACTATTTGGCGGTTTCTACCGCACGCATCTCCCTGATCACAGTCACCTTGATCTGGCCAGGGTACGTAAGCTCTTTTTCGATCCTCCGGGCAATATCCCTGGAAAGGACAACCGAATCCTCGTCAGTGATGCGATCGGGCTGCACCATAATACGGATTTCCCGACCCGCCTGAATGGCATACGATTTCTCCACTCCAGGGAAGGACTGAGCAATCTTTTCCAGATCCTCCAGTCGCTTCACATAGGTCTCTAACATTTCCCTTCGGGCCCCCGGCCTTGCCCCCGAAAGGGCATCTGCAGCCTCTACCAGGACATCGATCATTGATTCTGGCCTCTCCTCTTCGTGATGGGAAGCGATGGCATGGACAACGATAGGCGACTCTCCATATTTTCTCGCCAGTTCCGCTCCAATCTTCCCATGGGATCCTTCAACCTCATGGTCGACCGCTTTTCCAATATCATGAAGAAGGCCTGCCCTTTTGGCCTGTTTCACATTGACTCCAAGCTCTGCAGCCATCACACCGCAAAGGAAAGCCACTTCCAGCGAGTGCTGGTAAACATTCTGCGCAAAACTGCTTCGATACTTGAGTCGGCCGATGAGCTTAATCACCTCCGGATGAATGCCATGGACGCCTACATCGAAGGTCGCCTGTTCACCCGCCTCGCGAATCGAGGTCTCAACCTCCTGCTCAACCTTTTGGACAATCTCTTCAATGCGTGCAGGATGAATTCGCCCATCGCTCACCAGACGTTCCAATGAGATCCTGGCGATCTCCCTGCGAATCGGATTAAAGCCCGAAAGGATAACGGCCTCTGGAGTATCGTCGATGATCAGATCAATCCCTGTGGCAGATTCGAGGGCCCGGATATTTCGACCCTCACGACCGATGATCCGTCCTTTCATCTCTTCATTCGGAAGATTGACTACTGAAACGGTTCTTTCGGCCACATATTCACCAGCGTAGCGTTGAATCGCCAAGCTGACAATCTCTTTTGCTTTTTTGTCGGCTTGCTCCTTGGTTTCTTCCTCAATCTTTTTGATTCGTTTAGCGGCATCGTGTTTTGCTTCGTTCTCCATCGATTCCATCAATAACCGTTTCGCCTCTTCAGACGACATCTTTGCGACACTCTCCAGCTGGATACGCTGTTTCTCAAGAAGGGCGGCCATTTTTTTCTCCTGCTCCATGACGGCCTTCTCCTGCTGGCTCACATTCTTTTCCTTGCGCCCGATTTCATTTTCCTTCGACTCAAGCAGCTCAACTTTCTTTTCCAGATTGGATTCCTTCTGCATAATCCTCTTTTCAAGATTTTGTAGCTCCTGCCGTTTTTCTATCGTCTCTTTCTCAAACTCTGCTTTTTCTTCGTAGAACTTGTCTTTAACTTGTAGGAGGGCCTCTTTCTTTAGGATCTCAGCTTTCTTTTCTGCCTCCTCGATGATTTGCTTGGCAACCTCCTTTGCCGAAACAATCCTGGCCTCTGAAAATCTTTTCCTGATCAGGAATCCAGCCAATCCGCCGAGGAGTGCAGTCACCAATGTAATCAACATAGTAAGATATGGGTTCAAGGAATCATTCACCTCCTTATCTATAAAAATACGCGATAGAACTCGTGAATTGTGATGCGACTCATCAACAAGAGTCACCAATACAAATTAAAGGATAACCGCGTCGAATGAGAGAAGAAAGGAATGGATAGGACAGGAAATGGGGTTCTATGAAACCCGATAAGGAAGAAAGTTTAGGAGAAATCCCGACTTTGATTGACCATTTTGTTCTTTTATTTTATGAAATCCTACATTCCTACAAAAGGGAAACCCCGTCTTTCTTCGCCTCTCCATGTCCGGAGCAGTTTCGGAGCCCCCTTCCAGTTGAAAACAGATTTTGAAAAACTCCTGTAGGATTTCAATCCATTGCCTAATCATCATAGGATTTAAACCTATTTTCTCATCATATCGGGACTAGTAAAATTTTCCATTTCTATCCAGCCAGGCCTTTTATCCGCTCATGACGGAGTCTATTCCAAATCCCCTGTCAGACGTCCTCTGATCAGCAACCCCAATATAGTATGTGGAGAGGGTTCCGTTTTGGTTGTGTCATATCAGATCCCATCACAGTCTTCCGATCCACAGGGGCATATTACTCAGCAACAGGGTTCTTTTTTGCCTCCTTTCCAACCATTCTCGTATTGATCTTCTCGACCAAATCTCTCGATTTAACTTCGACTTCTCGTAGGAAAGCTTTTCTTTGCTCTTTCTCTTTTAACAGATCATCAGCAATGTTAAGAGCCGTCAAGATAGCCACGTTCAGGCTTGATACGCTTCTCGTCTTTCTTAAGACCTCTTCCATCTTCTCATTCACGTACTGCGCCACTGTTTGAATATACTCCTCCTCCGCATCCGTTTTTACCGAAAAGGTTTGTCCAAACACCTTGATTTCAATAACCCTTTCTTCTACCATTTCTTCCCGAACCTTTTGAATTCCCTAGCCAAGGGGATGGGGACTAGCCCTCGATTCTTTTCAACCGATGAAGGATTTGGTCGATGCGCAACTTTATCTTCTCCCTTTCCTGAGAGAGGATTTCCAATTTTTTCTCCATGCGAATCAACCTCTCCTTCTCCGCATTGAGTGCCGAGACCAATGTGTCTCTCTCTTTTTTGATATTTTGAAACTCCGTGAGAAGGTCACTCACCTTCTCCTCCAAGGTTTCAAAAGAACCTGGCTCTTCCTCTGAGACCACCTCTTCCGTTTTTGGTTTTAATAATATTTCCCCTGCCATAAAAAGTCAACCTTTCGGCTCTTGCTCGAGGTTGACCCTCAGCAATGCCTCTTCTCATTGAATGGGTCAACCCTTTTCAAATCTTACTGCATCGATGCGGCATTGAGCAAGTAGGCTTTCATCAATTCATCAATATCCCCGTCTATGACCCGATCCACATCGTGAATGACCCAATTGGTACGATGATCTTTCACCATCTTGTAGGGGTGCATCACGTAAGACCGGATCTGACTCCCCCAGGCAATCTCCTTTTTGGTGTTGTGAAGTTCCTCGAGCCTTTCTGCCTTTTCCTTCATCTCCCTTTCATAAAGGCGAGCCTTCAGGATCTTCATGGCAGTCGCTTTGTTCTTATGCTGCGATCGTTCGTTCTGACACTGAACCACAATCCCTGTAGGAAGATGAGTAATCCTCACTGCTGAGTCGGTCTTATTAACGTGCTGCCCCCCTGCTCCACTGGATCGGAAAGTGTCAACCCTCAGGTCCTTTTCATCAATCTCAATCACCACGTCCTCCGGGATTTCTGGAATGACGAACACGGATGCAAACGAAGTATGACGCCTCGCTCCTGCATCAAAGGGCGAGATTCGAACGAGTCGGTGAATGCCACTTTCTGCTTTCAAATATCCATAGGCATAAGAACCGGCGACCGTGAAGGTAACGTTTTTTAACCCCGCCTCCTCTCCAGCAAGTATATCGACGATCTCCGTTTTATACCCCTTTTTCTCCGTCCACCTCAGATACATTCTCAAAAGCATTTCGACCCAATCCTGAGCTTCTGTCCCACCTGCCCCTGCGTTGATGCTCAGAATCGCATTGCTGGAGTCATGCTCTCCTCCAAGCATCCTTCTGAACTCCATCTGGCTGACCGTGTCTTCGCTCTTCTGGAGCTTCTCTGATAACTCCTGGGCCTCCTTTTCATCGCCCTGCTCCTCAATGAGTTGCAGGAAAATCTCCATCTCCTCCAAATCCTTCTTCTCTTTTTTCCAGGGCGAGAGACTATCCAATAGGGAAGCTCTCTCTTTCAAAGTTTTCTGTGTGGCCTCTCCCCTTTCCCAGAAGTCAGGTTCAGCCATCATCTTCCCTATCTCCTCCAGTCTCTTCTCCTTTGATTCTACGTCAAAGATGACCTCGAAGCTTTTCCAGACGGTTTTCCAGTTCTCTCAATCGGTCTCTTAGCTCAGTCAGCATTTATACCACCTTCCCTTATACCTTCTTCGTCTTAAATAACATAAATCAAGAAAAAGATAAATAACATTATGTAAGCTACCGAGTTTGTTGAGTTTATTGAGTTATTGGGTTCATTGGGTTAACTCAAGTAACCCAAAAAACTGGGTCAACCCGAAAAACCATGCAGGCCTAGGCTCTCTGCTTTCGCAAGATGGCCTGCATTTCTTCCCCAACAAGGGCTGGATTTCTAACAACACGCACACCTGCCCTTTCCAGCGCCTCCATCTTCTCCTTGGCCGTGCCCTTTCCCGATGCAATAATTGCACCAGCGTGCCCCATCCTTCTTCCGGGAGGAGCGGTTAGGCCTGCTATGAAGGCAACGACAGGCTTTTTCATTTTCTTCTCTATGAATTCGGCCGCCTCTTCTTCTGCTGTTCCTCCAATCTCGCCAATCATAATCACTGCGTCGGTTCCTTCATCTTTTTCAAACATTTCCAAAAGATCCACATAGTTCAGCCCTATGATTTGATCCCCTCCGATTCCGACACAAGTCGACTGTCCAAGGCCTTTCTTAGTTAGCTGATCAACGACCTCATAGGTGAGCGTTCCACTCCTGGAGATGATTCCAATCTTCCCTGGCATATGGATATAGCCTGCCATGACACCAATCTTACACTTTCCAGGAGAGATAATCCCTGGTGTATTCGGACCGATCAAATGTGACCGCCTATCCTTAAGATACTGGCGCACCACCACCATATCGAGCGTGGGAATCCCTTCGGTAAGACATACAATCACTGATGAGCCCGCATCAGCCGCCTCCAAAACAGCATCTGCAGCAAAAGCGGGAGGAACGAAGATGGCTGAAGCATTGGCATCCGTCTTCTTTACGGCCTCAGATACAGTATTGAAGACCGGGATTCCTTCTATTTTTTGGCCACCCTTGCCAGGTGTCACTCCAGCCACCACCTTTGTCCCGTACTCTACCATCTGTCGGCTATGAAACATTCCCTCATTTCCGGTAATTCCCTGAACGACCACCCTCGTCTTCTCATCAACCAGAATACTCATAGGCCCTCCCTTTTCCGCATAGCGCAGAGAGCATGGAGCATAGAGTTATTTCTTAAATCTTGGGGCTTTTCAGACCTTTCGCTATGCGCTTTGCCCTATGCCCTCTGCGCTTTTTAGGGCTTCTACCACTTTTTCCGCGGCCTCCTTCATTCCCATTGCAACAGTGAAGTGGAGGCTAGAGGAGTTGAGGAGTCTCCTCCCTTCCTCCACATTTGTTCCCTCAAGACGGACGACAACTGGGACATTGACTTTAACTTCAGAAGCAGCCTCTATGACGCCTTTGGCCAGAGTGTCGCATCGGAGGATGCCGCCAAAGATATTGATGAGGACTGTTTTCACCCCTGGATCGGACATGAGGATTTTGAACCCATTCTTAACCATCTCGACATTGGCTCCTCCACCCACGTCGAGAAAGTTCGCTGGTTCTGCACCTGACAGTTTAATGATGTCCATGGTGGCCATAGCAAGGCCTGCTCCATTCACCATACAACCCACATTTCCATCAAGCTTGATATAGCTCAAATTATATTTTGAGGCCTCGATTTCGAGAGGGGCCTCCTCATTGAGGTCCCGAAGCCCCACGACCTCTTTATGCCGAAACAGTCCGTTATCATCAATATTCATTTTAGCATCAAGGGCGATCAACCTTCCGTCAGCGGTGAGGACAAGAGGATTGATCTCAGCAAGCAAACAATCGTTCTCATAAAACGATTTATAAAGGCCCGTAATAACAGTCCTTATTGGTCCCATAAGATTCGGTTCGAAACCCAGTCCGTAACCGATTTTATTTGCCTGAAAAGGTCTCAGCCCAACACTGGGATCAACCCATTCCTTTATGATCTTTTCGGGTGCCTCGGCTGCCACCTTCTCGATCTCCACCCCACCTTCTCTACTCGCCATAATGACGGGAGAGGCCTTGGACCTGTCAATCACCACACCCAAGTAAAGTTCTTCTTTGATGTCAACCCCCTCCTCGACCAAAACCTTTCGCACAACCCTCCCTGCAGGACCTGTCTGAGGAGTCACCAACGTCATCCCCAATATCTCCTTCGCAGCCTTCTCCGCCTCTTCAGGAGCTCTCACTATTCTGACACCTCCCCCTTTTCCCCTTCCGCCTGCATGGATCTGGGCCTTTACGACGATCCGCTTTGCTCCAATCTCTTCCGCAATTCTTCGTGCCTCCTCAGGAGTCCTGGCCACGCTCCCTTTTGGAACGGGGACACCATGGGCTTTAAGAATTTCTTTAGCCTGATACTCATGAATCTTCATCCCTTGATTCCTCCTCTAAAATTTAGCGGCGTAATTATAACGGATTTCAAACACGCAAAAAAGGAAAAAATTGACCAGCAATATAAATCGGGGGGAACATCTGGGGCTGAAATTTTTCGGGTTGCATGGTAAGAAGCTTAACCTGGCGATGGTAAAAAATTTTTCACACTTTTGAACAAAATTTATACCATTTTGGTAATTCACAAAGTGAGGTACACGACTTCTTCCTTGTTTCAATGCTTGTCAACACTTTTGTAACTATTGAATATTAATTGCTATTATCGTTTTTAGCTTCTGTTGCTTGAGAAAAGAAAACCGCTGGTTTTAAGCGGCATCCTTTTTGCAGTCTACAAATACAGAACGCATTCTTTTCCTCCTTCTCCTCCTTGGGCAAGTGAGTGTGGGGAGGGGGGCTCAGGGCCAGACCCCTCCTCCCTAACACCCCCTTTCCCAATTTTTTTTGCCTCCCGCTCCGGGGTCAGGCTTGCAAATATGCATCTGGTGTTATAGAATAGCCCCACCATGGCAAGGCCCCTCCGACTAACATTTCCCGGAGCATTTTATCATGTCTTAATCCGTGGCAATCAGCGCCAGGATATCTTTTTCGACAGTCAGGACAGGCAAGAGTATCTCGAGCGAGTCAAACGGTATAAGGATGAAATAGAATTTATACTTTATGCATACGTGCTGATGGTCAATCATGTTCATCTATTAATTGAGACTCCCTCTATCTCTATCTCAAAGATCATGCAGCGTATAAACCTTACCTATACTCAATATTTCAATAAAAAGTATGGGAAGGTTGGCCATCTCTTTCAGGGAAGATATAAGGCTTTTCTCTGTGACCGGGATGAATATCTTCTTAGTTTGATTAGGTACATTCACTTAAATCCCGTGCGGGCCAATTTGGTAAAAGAGCCGCGGGATTATCCATGGAGTAGCCATAGGGATTAGATACGAAAAGGGCTTTACGATTTTTCTCTGAGAGGGTTTCTCAAGCGAGGAGGCAATATGAGGATTTCGTGAACGAGGCTCTTGGGGAAGGAAAAAATAAATCTTTGTATCAGGGATTACGGCAACAGATCTTGGGTGGTGACGAATTCATAAAAGAGGTCGAGAAGAAGACAGCGACACCAGATAGACCTATCAGAAAGCCTTCCCTTCAGGAAATTCTGAAGGCAGTTAAGGAAGTGACAGGCATTTCCGTGGATGAAATAGCTTCGCGAGGCAGAAATAAAGAGGTGGTATTAGCAAGGGAAGTATTAGTGGGAGTGTGGAGAGAATATGGGCATAAGCTGGTGGATTTACAGCCTACAATTAATAGGGACCTCTCGGTATTATCGAGGTTTTCAAAGGAATCAGAACGTGGCCATGTAAGGAAAACCGTGCAAAAAGTGGTCAGAGATTTAGATGCATGTTTGCAAGCCTGACCCTGGCTTACAGATAATCGGGGACATCTGGATTATCGCCCCGCCCTACCTCTTGTCCGGTAAAGGTATATTGCGTTCCGTTATCACTTAATGCTTTAAAAGTCAATTTCTTCAAGGTAACATTAAAACTACCTGAGAAAACACCTGCCTCAGATATTGCTCCTTGAATTTCAAACATTCCATAAGCCTTTCTATCCAGAGTAAGGTAGAAATACCCTACCGTATTGAATGAACCAAAATCCATAACGGACCCCTGCCCTGAAAACTTAAAAATATGAGAATAGACTTCATCACCAATTTGAAAGGGTTCGATCGTCATCGTATCAAATGTTGCACTAAGACTCCCTTTAATTTCAGCCGTCCAATCCACAGGAGTCACTGGTTCCTCAAGAAGCCGGCCTCCCGCCATGTTAAAAAGCGGCTTTCCATCTGAAGCTTTTAACGCTAGAGTTATCTTTCTTGCCCTGCTTTTTTCCACTTTTCCAGTTAGACTACCACTGCCTAAATAGGCCGCTTCGTTATAAAAATCAGAGAGGGTATAGGTTCCGCTCATTAACCCATTTGCATCGATGCCGTAATTTCCCCTCATCCTGAACATCCCCAATTCTAATGAGAGCCCGTAGCCCTCAAAAGTATCCTCTTCAAACAGAAGAGTCACCCCTCCCTGATCAGCCCCCGAGATCTTAAAGACCCATGCATCGTAAAGAATAACAAAAGGCCTATCACTTGAATCCCAGCATTCCCATCCATCGTTCACCCAGTGGCCAATCCATATGGCCGTTGACCTTGCAGAAGCTTTCGGGGTGATGGATGGTAATCCAGGCGAGAACTTTGGAACTGTCCAATTATAAGAAGTTGTCGTCGGCTGTAAGTCTGCAATTGGATGCCATATCCCGTCATACCAGTAAAATAGATAGATGGTTCCAGCTGGATTCAAGTATCCCGAATTCCATGATAGAGTATGAGTGGTCCCCACCAGGTAACTTTCACCCCCGTTGGGTGTGAGGATTTGAAAGAATGGTTTTTCAGCGACCCAAATGGAAAAAGGCTCAGACCAAGGGGAGATCTCATCTGGATGGGTAATACATCGCGCCCTTGCCCTCACATTGTAACTGCCCGCAATCGTCCAGATCCTGAATTGGGTAGCAGATCCCCAAGGAGAGAGAGCCGAGGTACCGTCGCCTACCCAATCGAATTGGTACTCTACACGATGGCGAAGATTAGAGGAAGCCCCACTTGTAGAAAACTTATAAGAGGTACCTGTATAATACTCCTTCGCTTTTCCTTTCGGCGTCTTGGGGACAGAAATCTCCTCAGGCGCCGGGGCGAAATTGGCGGTCACATTCTTTGGCTTGTCCAGGGTGATGGTGACGGGATTACTTGTTCCTGTGAGATCACCTGACCAGTTACTGAACACATAACCGAAAGCGGCCTTGGCCGAAACAGTGACGGTATTACCTTGTTTATCCCAGACGGTACCTGAAGGGCTCACCGTCCCTGATCGAGAGGGATTTACGGAACTATTCATTTTATATTGGATACTGTACTTGGCAGTGTAGGTTGTTGTCGAGGATGAAGCAGTAATTCTATAAAGTGTTTTCTTTCTTCCATCACTCCAGCAATCGAAAACATACCGCACCCCCGGGGCTCCATTCTGAGGCGAAGGGGCTTTCAGTGTGTGCGAAGAACCAACCACCCACTCAAATGTCTGAGGCGCCGTATACGTTTTCCCATCCACAGTCACCTGAAGATTCGGAGGATCGGTGGCCACCGTATAGATCTGGGTTGCTGGAGCGACTGAAAGAGTCACAGAACGGGAAGCATTCCCGTTGCTATTGGTCGTGTTAACAAAGTTTACTGAATCACTGTAAGAACCCGCATCAAGGCTACTCGCATCGCCATTGATCGAGACCGTCACCGCGGCGCTGGCCCCTGGAGCCAGATTCCCGCTCGACGAAGAGAGCGTTACCCAGCTCTTATTCTTAGAGACGCTCCAACTAATCGCCGCACCCCCTGTATTCTGAAGCGTATAGCCTTGACTCGAGGGAGTGAACGGCCCTCCTTTCTTACCTGAGGCATTAAATCCTTCGGAAGGCGTGACAGAAAGAAAGCCCACGAGAACAGCATTGAAATTAGCCGCTACGGTCTTATTGCTATTGATCGTAATCGTAACGGGATTCGATGACCCGCTCGCATCACCACTCCAGTTGCCAAATGTAAAGCCAGAATTAGCTGTCGCTGTTAAGGTGACTTGTTCTCCATAGACATACGTCGACTTATTGGGATTTTTCGATACAGATCCCGAACCCGAAGGACTGACGTTAACGGCCAGGGTATATTGATTTTGCGTAAAATTGGCCGCCACGTCCTTTGGACCATTCATCGTGATCGAGGTGGGATTCGTTGATCCCGAAAGGCCTCCAGACCAGTTCGAGAAACTATAGCCTGCACTGGCTGTCGCCGAGATTGAAACGCCTTGCCCGCTGTTGTACCAATTCATCCCGGCAGGATTGACGGTGCCTCCTCCAGAAGGACTGACTGAAGTTGTTAAACGATGCTGGGTTGTAAAATTGGCCGTGTACGTGGTACTGGAAGATGGCGCGGTGATGTCATGGCTCTGCGCTCCCCCGTCACTCCAGGAAGAATAGACGTAACGTGTTCCGGCCGGGCCATTCTGAGGAGATGAGACAGAGAGGGTATGGGAAGAACCAGCCGTCCAATTAAAAGTCTGGGGAGTGGTATAGGATGTTCCGTCCACCACTACCTGAAGACCTGAAGGGCTGGTTGTTACGGTGATGCCTGGATCCCCATTTGTTGCAAGACCATTTACTTCGTTCGAATAACCGCTCTCATTTTTCGATGTGTTATAGGCAGTCACAACAACATAATATCTCTGGCCCTCGGTGAGGTCCGTGAGCGTATAAGTCGTTACATTCTTGACATCGATTGGATTTCCATATTGCCCGGATGCAGTGCCGCAGTAAACCTTATATCCTTCAAGATCGGCCTCCGTATTTGCATCCCAAGCTAACTTGACCTGCGCACCCAAGGCGAATTGACACAGAACGAATGGCAGTAAAATAGTAATAAGAATAAAGGTGATTATCTGAGAATAGCGTTGTTTCATAGAATAGCGTTGTTTCATAAAAACGACCG
>SMTZ1_10004698_pt1 | contig 13979 bp, 10 predicted proteins | sample DeeMarSWOR136_30_FD_25667 | JGI IMG/M metagenome (IMG submission 25667) | reverse complement strand
CCAGCTTCAGGTATTGGTGCTTGATAAACGAATGGATTATGAAAAAGATTTCTTTATGACATTGAATTATGACCTCTACCTAGACAGAGAAGTAATAGTTGCAAATAAAGGCAATATTGATTATGGAATAAAGGAGAGTTATCTTTATGAGGATTATGAGTTTAGATCTCCTAACGAAAAATTTTCTGTATATCACCTTCACGGTGCATTAAATTGGATTCAACAGGGTGAAAAAATACAGGTAAAACTTGGTGCGGTTAAACCTGTGTCACATGTAGATGGAAGTAATTTATGTTTAATACCTCCTGGAGAAGATAAAGAATTCCCGAAAGCAATTAACAACATTTGGTATACAGCTGAGCAAAGATTATTTAATGAAACGAGTGAAATGATTATAATCGGATGTGGGTTAAATCATAATGATGAAAAACTATGTGACTTTGTCCGTAATTATTCAGATGCTAAAGGAGGTGAAAACATTAAAGTTATTTACAAACCAGAAAATATGAATGATGTTTATCATATTGAGCCAAAATATACGGAGATTGTAGGGAAAAAATGTAAGTTTTTTCGGAATGGTTTTAATGACAACGCTATTGATTTTATTTTTAAATAACTGTAGTTTTGAGGGAGGAAAAATACGGATATAGATAAACTAAAAGAATACCAATAAACTGCGATTCTGGACTACCAACAACCAAAAGCAGCTACAAGGTGAGCTGTTCGGAAATTTCAAGATACTGGAATCCAATAGCTTAATTTACAGGTATCACATAAAGCTTTTCAATTATTATGTTCAAAAAGATACCTATCGTTCTTACTGCCAACGAATTACTGGAAAGATCGTTCAAGAAAGCAAAGAAAGTTCAAATAATTGACAGAGATGCTCTGTATAAGAAAAAGAAAACCATTATCGCAAGAACAGATTCATTTTCAACAAATATTATTTCAACCCTTGAGCAATATGTAAAAAAATTTCCATCTATTGAACAATTACCCTCTTTTTACCAGGACATTATTGATATCAAAATAGATGTTAATAAACTGAAGAAATCACTTGGCGCTGTTGATTGGGCTAGAAAAACTTGTCAAATGATTTACTCTAAACAATCAAAAGCACTAAAAAAATCTAAAAACATTGATTTTTTAATGAAAAAACAACAGGAGATATATGGACGAATCTCAAGTGTGATAAAACAGATTGATAAAGAGCTTGTCTTGCTAGCTGAAGCACAAAATATTATGAAAAAATTTCTAGATATTCATGATATCCCTACAGTTGTTATTGCAGGGTACCCAAATGTGGGTAAATCCTCTGTTCTGAGATGTCTTTCTTCAGCGAAACCCAAGATCGCCCAATATCCATTTACAACAAAGGAAATTCATGTTGGTCACATTGAAAGAAAAGAAAAACATATCACAAAACGCTTTCAACTAATTGATACACCAGGTCTTTTAGATAGACCATTTTCTGAAAAGAATGACATTGAAAAACAAGCTCTTTCAGCGCTTAGTAACCTTGCAGATATTATTGTTTATGTAATTGATGCATCTGAGACTTGCGGTTATTTATTAGAAGAACAGTTGCATCTTTTGTCTCAGGTTAAAAAAACGTTTAGCGATTCATCTTTCATAATAGTAGAAAATAAAGCTGATTTAAAAAAGACAGACTCCAAACATTTAAAAATCTCCTGTGAAACAGGTGAAGGCATAGACATTCTAATTAATGAAATGTTTAAGCTCTACAAATCACAATAATAAAAAGTGAGAAAAAATGTTTATTTTTTCTTCATTTTTCTGATAACAAAAACTGATAATCCAAAAAGAATGATTATTAGTATAATCAATAGTAATACTAGAGTAGTTGGGAATAATGTAACCTCAACGGTTTTTACTGGTGATTCAACGAGTTGTCCCTCTGAGTCAGTAATTATGGTTTTAAACTTGTAATAACCACTTCCTTCTTCAGCTTTGAAATCCCATTCGAATGGTTCATCAGTTAAATCATCTCCGTAATCCTTCCATTCACTCCATTTACTGTTATCAGATGAATATGAATATCTTAGACTAATATATTGCACTTCAACGTCATCTGGAACATCAGCTGTTATAGTAAACTCATCATCCCAGCCACCTTCCTCAAAACTAGATAAATCTAAAGTGATATCAACAACAATTGGTGGTGATACATCTTTTGTTAAGTTAAGTGCTTCGTCACCTGAAGTGATATATTGATTACCGCAGAAGTCAGTTATTCTGAAATACATATCGTATGCTACATCTTCTAACATTGTGTCCCAATCGTCTTGTGAGAGACTCCATTCCCCTGTGTAACTTTTATCATCTAGGTTACTACCAATTGGTGTCCATTCATCAGTTCCATGGATATTAAGCCTGTAATCTACACTTTCTAATTGGTAATCATCCTTAAATGTGATAGAAAATTCTGGTAATGCATCAAATGAATATTTCTCATCAAAATCTGGCTTTGATGGTTTGTTCATATCGAATAGGAAGGATATGTCACCATCATCGGGGAAATCTTCTGAGTTACCTGCTTTGTCTGTTGCAATAGTGCAGAGTTCGTAGTAATCAGATGTATCATTTTTAAATAGCCAGTCATATGGGGATGCATCTGATCCATATTTTGTCCAGGTAGTAGTGCCTTCTATTCTGTAATATAACGCTATGTTTGCAAGACCACTTTTAGCGTCATTTCCTTCAGCGCTTATTAAAACCTCAGAGTTGTATTTATCCTCAAAGCTTTCTTTATCTTTTATTTCTGATGTTGGTTTTACTGTATCTGTTTTAAATGTCTCATTGTACGGATCTGCCGAATTGCCAGCTAGATCCTTGATATTAAAGGTAATATTTTTCAACTCTTTAATCTCAATATCTAATTCAGAGAGTTTTGCAATTACTTTTACTTGTTCATCACCTGATTCGCCATCGCAAACTGCATTGAACGTTTCTGTTACAGCTTTGTCTGAAGTTGTAACATATCCAAGGTCGAATTTTGCTGAGTCAACATCTAAACCTGATACTATACTATCGGTCCCATAATCCTTTACATCTATTGAACATTCAGGAAGATCTTCTATGTTGATCCAACCTTCTTGTCCTTGTCCAGCTCGGAAACTGCTACCATCAAACACAGGTGCCTTGTTTTCTATATTCCAAGATATTCTCCAGTTTCTTAAAACTGGGAGAGATTCATTAAAATTACCTATCTCAAACTCAGCAAATAGCTGTATTACATTTTCCCCAACACCTGAAATATTGTTATCATCTCCATCAAGATTTTCATAACCACTTATTGGATTACTATTTTCATCAAGAATACTAAATGTTATGGTGTTGTTTTCTCCTGTATTGTCACAAGTGGCATTGAATTTGTTCCACCATTTACCTTTCTGGACATGTATAGGCGTAGAATATATATTGCCAATAGAATTACGTTTATATTCTCCAAGACACAGTAAGTGACCATAATAATCCTTATGAATAAAGCCAAGGCTCTCTAAAGTACTTACAACAACTAACCCATCAGTAACAATAGGAGATGCATAGATATAAAGACTCATCCCAATATTTTCATATTCTACGGGAAAATCAAAAATTAGTTCACCATTATTGGAATTAATTGAATATAAATATGAATTTTGTGAGGTAATATAGACGGTATCATCAACTACAACTGGTGATGCAGCGTGATATGCTGTTGATACTGAGTCCTCAAAACTCCATTTTTCTTCTCCTGTATTTATATCCAATGCATATAATTTACCATTTGGTGCCATAACATAAACTGTATCTTCAAAAACAGCAGGTGTTGCAGCAGGTAGAGAAGTAGCTTTTAAATTTGTAAAATTTTTTGATCTTAAATCAACAGATCTAAAAAAAGTCGATTGATTTCCAATTGTTAAATTCCATAACATTGAACCATCGTTAGCATCAAGTGCAACAACTTTATCTGTACCACTAAATGAAAATAATGATTCTTGCTCCCTTACAGAAACAACTACTATTTTACCATCTTCGCCTTCGGCAACTACAGGCGACGCTCTTCCAACAGCTCCAATACTTGCATTCCAAACTTCCTCACCCGTATCTTCATCAAATGCAAAAACGCTGGAGCCATCAATGTTGTCACAACCAACAAAGATCAATCCATCATTTACTGCTGGTGTGGAAAGACTTGCTGCAGGCAAATCAATAGGTTTCCAGATCTCATCTCCTGTAGTAATATCTAATGCAATTAATTTGTTATTTGATAAAGCGTAGTCTAATAATGCATTTATTTTAGAATATATGTAAGAGATTATAGGAGAGTTTGCAAATTTTCCAGACCATGATGTAATATAAACATTGCCATCTGAGATAGTTGGAGCTGCTGAAAAACAAATTGTTTTATCATTGCTGATAGAATAATTCCATTTTTTGATAGATAGATCAGTACTATTAAGCCCATAAATATTATTCTTACTATCAAGCTTACTAGTACCAAAAACTACATATCCATTGCCAATAGCAACGCCTGATTCTACTTCATAATCAGGAGTACTTTCGTCTATTGGATCATATGCATTTTCATCATCACCTGAATCAAGTGAAAGATCAAATGCATATATTTTTTTGTCATTTGCCCCAATATAAACACGACCTTCACTCATAACTGGGGAACGGAACCATCCGGCGATATCCTTATCAATATAAGTTCGCCAATAAGTTTTGTTACCTTCATATTTTATATCTTGTCCAACATAAGATCTAGTATTAGCCGGATTCTTTCCAAATATGGGCCACTCGCTATAGAATTCACTGATTTCTATATTCCCACTTTCAATTTTAACACCATTGCTCTCCCCAATTCTATAATCATATGAAAAACTATCATAAAAACCATCAGTTGTTTGCCATAAAACAGCCCAACTAAACAAATGTGGAGTCATCCCATATTTTTCTGATATTAGTATGGCCTGTAATTTAATTTCTGAAGGACTTGATCCTAACGAAGATAAACTAACTGGTGAAGTTAAAAAACCATCTGAATTTCCATCTAATGTTGTTATAACATCTCCCTTATTATCCAAAACCTGTAGTTTTACCCTTGAATCTTCAGTAGGTTTAGAACTATCCCAAATAAGGGTTTCCCATCCTTTAAATTTTGTTGGAGAAATGGTCTGTGAAGTAACATAACCCGTGGGGCTATACCCTATCTTAGTTGATAATTCCATTTTTATGTAATCAGTAGATAATATTGCTGGTTTAACTGGATATATATCAGGAATTGGTTTTGCAATAATTAGAATATGTAGAATACCATCTTCACTCATGAAAGTTTTTGCGTTTTTTTCTGAAGATATTGGAATTTTACCAATGTTGTTTTCAGTATATTCAAGTGTTTGGATAAAATTCCAACGTGGAATAACCTGTCCATAACTCCACATATACATTGAAATTTCTTCAACATATGCATTTTCATCATATGGTCCAGAATACCAGTCAACCATAAAATCATCTAAACGATTAACGTCTTCATCAACTTGTATTTCGAATAAATGTAAAGGCCAATACACATAATTTGACGGTCTGCTGGCTTCCGAAATAGTTTCATAATATTCCCCGTCTTTGAAATCAATTGTAGATAAATCCTCAAATTCATATTTTTTTAACATGTTTGGATTTGTGAGGCTTGAAAGAACTGTAAATAAATCTCCACCAGGTACTAAAAAAGGGTTATCATTCTCCCATGCTTTGATATTATCAGGTGTTCTTTTATGATCATATATAATTTGAAGAGGTTTACGTTCCAAAATGATACTATTGTTAAGGTCGTCATAAGTACAATTTTCTAGAGTAAACGAAGTATCATCTTCGAATTCGTCATATGCAACACCGTAATCGTCATCTTTTACAAGTGCAGCTGATACATTTGTTGAAATATTTAAACTTAAGATAAGGAGTAAAACAGAAAATATAGCAATGGATTTTTTTGCTATTTTGTCTAATTTCATAGTACAATCTCCAAGTAAGTATCATGTATAACTATTAATATTTTAATAATTATATGGGGTTCATAGATTTATATACTTTACGGTTTATATTTTTGATTAATATTTTTATCTTATTTTAACGAGAATCTGGATATCCATTACATTTGTACCTGTAGGACCAGTAACAAATAAGTCATCAAGATTTTTAAAAAATTCATAAGAATTATTTTCATCTAAGAATCTGTTTGGATCTAAATCCTTTTTTTGCGCTCGCATTAGGGTATAAGCATCAGCTATAGCTCCAGCGGCATCGCTCATTCCATCAATTCCATCTGTTGCAAAAGATGAAAAAACTACGTCTTTATTTGCTAATTCTTCAATACTACCTAGAACCATTTCTTGATTCCTACCACCTTTACCACTACCTCTAATTGTAACTGTGGTTTCACCACCAGAAATAAAAACCATTTTTTTTGCGTCTGTCAAATAACTTGTTGCTTTTTCAGCTAAATATTTACCAGTATCTTTTGCCTCACCATCTAGAGATGTGGTAAGTAGCATTGTTTTATAACCAAGTTCTTCAGCTTTATTCTTTGCAGCTCTGCATGCAATCTCATTATTTGCAACAACAAAATTAAACACATCATCAAAAACTGGATCATCCCTCTTGGGTGTTTCAGGAATTTTTCCTTTAATACCATCTTCAATAATTTTTCTAACAGAAGAAGGCAGTTTCATCCACAGTTTGTATTTTTTTAAGATATTCTGAGCATCAGTATATGTTGTTGAATCTGGATACGTTGGACCAGATGCGATAAACTCTATTGGATCACCAATTATATCAGAAACAATAAGAGAAATAATTGTACATTTAGCATAAGCAGCAAGCTGTCCGCCTTTAACAAAAGAAAGATGCTTACGAATGGTATTAATCTCATTAATATTAGCACCTGATTTTAAAAGCAAATCGGTTGTATTCTGCAAATCATTTAAACCAACTCTTGGTTTAGAAAGAAGTGCAGATCCTCCACCAGATATTAAGACAATTAAAAGGTCGTTCTCCTTACATTTTTTAACAATATCTAGAATTTTTTCGGTACCATCTATGCTTTTCTGATCAGGTATAGGATGGCTTCCTATATAAGTAGAAATATGATTATTTTGAACTTTATTATCCGGATCATTAGTGACAACAGCTCCATTTTTTACGTCAATAGAATCACATACTGCCTGTGCCATACCAACACTTGCTTTTCCAAAACCAATCAAATAAATGTTTTCAAAATCAGATAGATCAATGGTTTCAGATCTAAAAACGATGCTTTTTCCGTCAAACTTTGATTTAACTGCATTATATGGATCAACAGCATTAAGGGCATAAGTTAGAACATCAAAAATTTCTTTTCTTACTTTTTTTAACTTTGGAGTTTGACCGTTCTTAATGATTTGTTCCCGGTTTTTAAACAACATGTTCAAATCTAAAAAATGCTCATTTTCCAAACTGTAGCTGCTTCATCAGGTTTTTCCTCATCTTTCGATTGCCAGAGAAACCTTTCATCATTCTCTTTGTCATGTTATAATATTTAAGCAGTTCTTTGACATTCCTATTTTCCACACCTGCTCCTCTTGCAATACGTTTAATACGTGAAGCACGAACAATATTTGGATCATTCATCTCCTCATCAGTCATGGAATCCATGATAACACGAAACTTTTGAAGTTTAACTTCAGTACTATCCATATCTTCCTGTTTTACTTTGCTTTTTCCTGGAAAACCACCTGGTAACATTTCTGCTACCTTTCTAAGTGATCCCATTCCAGAGAGCATATCCATCTGATCATACATATCATGCAACGTGAATTTACCAGACATAATACGTCTAGCAGTTTTTTCTGCATCTTTGCCTTTCATACTTTCTTCTGCTTTCTCAAGCAAGGATTTAATATCCCCCATCCCAAGTAAACGTGATATGAAACCTGCAGGTTCAAACTTTTCAAAATCACGGGCATGTTCACCAGCCCCAATAAAAACAATAGGAGCACCAACTTCAGCTGCAGCACTAAGTGCTCCACCCCCCTTTGCAGTACCATCTAGTTTCGTAAGAACGATTCCAGTTATATCAACTGCGTCATTGAATGCCTTTGCCTGAGGACCAGCCTGTTGACCAGTTGCAGCATCTATGACAAGCAGTTTTTCATCTGGTTTAGTAGCCTTAAAAATATCTTTCATTTCTTTAATTAGATTGTCTTCGAGTTTGTGTCTCCCAGATGTATCAACAATTATTACATCACTTGTTCTTTTGAACTTATTAAGTCCCTCTTTCACAACTTTAACCGCATCTTTTTCGCTTTTATCTCCATAAAAAGGTACTTTCACTTGATCTGCTATCTGTTTTAACTGTTCATATGCAGCAGGTCTATGAACATCTCCAGCTATAAGAACAGGTCTAAGCCCTTTCTTTTTAAAATATGTCGCGAGTTTTCCACAGGTTGTTGTTTTACCTTGCCCATACAGACCAACCATCATAATGATTTGTTTTTTAATTGGTAACTCTCTAGAATCTCCAAGGATCTCTACTAATTCTTCATACACAATATGAATTACATGCTCCCGGTTACTCATTCCTGCAGGTGGTTTCTCCTGTAAAGCACGTTTTTCTATCTTTTTTGATAACTCTAAGACAAGTTTAACGTTGATATCTGCTTGTAATAGAGCACGCTGTATATCTCTAACTACCTCTTTTATAAGCTTTGAATCAACATGAACTGCATTTGCTATCTTTTTTAAAGTTCCCTTAAGGGAATCACCTAAATCATCTAATACCATATTAACTTGAATCTGGAAATATAAAAAGAAGCATTAAAAGGTATCGCCTATTTGTTTTACACATCTTTTTTTATAAGAGCTTTTTCTTTAGGTTGTTCTAATTTTTTATAGCTTTTTAACTTTATAAGGAGGTTTCCCCAGTCATCTAATATCCGTTCGATACTATTTTTGCTGTCTGTATAAAAATCAATTAGCTCTTCAATTGCCCCAGAAAAGGCATCTATCGTACGCGATAAATCTGTTTCTGTAACAATTCCAACTATTTCGTTATTTAGAATAACAGGTAGTTTTTTTATGTTGCTCTCCTTCATGATTTGAGCTGCTCTTTCCAAAGGTGCCAAAGCATGTACGGTTATTATATTTGGGGACATAATATCTCTGATCTTTGTCTTTTTAGGGTCTTTATTTTGTAGTATGACCCTCTCAATAGTATCTCTTTCTGTTACAATTCCAACTATGATATTTTTATCCATAACGACTAGACTGCCAACTTTATGTTTACTATACACTTTGCAAGCTTCAATTACTGTTTTATTGCAGTCTATATTAACAATATCTCTCGACATGACTTCTTCAACAAGCATTTATTACAACCTCACAAACGTGAATCAATTGCGAATTTATTATATCTTCTATCAATCGATCTTTTTAACTTCAAAATTAGGTGGATTGTATATATTACCCCAAAAACTATATATGCAATATAATGATTAACAGCTGTTAATATTACAATAAAAATATGAAAATAAACTTTATAATATAAAATTAGCAAATTATAAATAATAGTTGATGTTATCTTAAAATGTTATATTATAGGGGTGAGAAATGATGAGAATTGGTACAAAACAAATAATATGTTTAACGCTTGTAGGATTCCTATTATTTTCCACAAACGCATTAGCATTAAAAATTACAAATAACCCTACTCAAGATATTGACAGATCAAATGGAAATAATGATTTAAATACACTCTCTTCTGATCCAATTGATTTAGATCCAAATGTTAACTTGTCGGTTACAGTAACTATAAAAGAAATAAGAGCGCTTGATAAAATTGATCTAATTGGTGGTCCAGATTTTTATGTGAAGATATTCATTAATGATGTTGAATGGAAAAGCCCTGTTTGGCATAATCAAAAATATGTTAATGACATTATATCTAAAACTGTAGATGTTCCAGATACAGAAGAAAATGTAAATATAAAGATTCAGCTATGGGACTGGAACCCTATCATAGATAAATTATGTGATATAAATATTGATAATGAGCCAGGTTATGCAAATCAGCGTGATATAGATCTTATTTATAGCTTGAAAACGGGACATTGGAGGGGCGATGATTTCATTAATCCTAGGCCTCTTATGTTTGATATTAGTGGTTATGGGCGTGCTAACGGATGTGACGATAATAGTATTTATCAAAGAGATAGAGACTGTGAACTTTTATTTGACATTACTCAAAATGATTACGATGGCGACGGTATTCCTTATTGGACTGAAGTTAAAGTTTTCCACACTGACCCTAAAGTTGATGATAGAGGACGAGATGATGATGGCGATGGTGTTCCTATAGAATGGGAACACAAGTGGGGACATTATTTTCATAGGAGAGGTCACGGTGATGATACTCATTATGAACATCGTTGGATATACGACCCATTTGAATGGGAGGATCATGCAAATCTCGATCCAGATGAGGATGGTTTACAGAACGTCGAAGAAAATCTTACATCAAAATGGGGCTCAGATCCCTATAGACGGGATATCTTTCTAGAACTAGATCAGATGAAACTTGGGCCAAATGGCGAAGGAAGTACAGTACCGGAATTATCAAAAGAAATGTTGAGAGATGTCTATTCAAAGCATAATATTATGTTTCATATTGACGATGGTTGTATGGATGGGGGAGAGAGGATACCATTTGATGAGAGAAAACTTGAGAGGGAGGAATTACGAAAGCTCTATCAGTATTATTTCCTCCATAATGGTACAAATAAATGGAGACAAGGAGTTTTTCATTATGGACTAATAATATATAAATGCACACACGGTGGCTTTGTTTTTTCAGGAGATAGAAATTACACGGATTGCTTTCAGATAACCAGTAACTATCACGAACAATTAGCAGCAGATCGAGGTTTTCTTTGCCCATCGAAAAATTATAGAGAAATTGTTTATGCCTCTGCAATAATGCATGAAACAGGTCATACCCTTGGCATTTATGATTGGAATACGCCAGGGTGTGATAATACCTCTTTTTATAATCATCTTAAATTTATAGGATATAGAAGCTGTATGAACTATTTCTATATGTACAGACTTGTTGATTATTCTGATGGTTCACGAGGTAAAAACGATTTTGACGATTGGAGTAGGATTGATTTAACATTGTTTCAAAGGCAAGATCAGATGTTCAGTTCCAAATAATAAATACAAAGTAACTTATAGAATAGCCGTTCAATTCCAAAAGCTTTAAAACATTTTTATTACTTACAATAACTTGGAATGATAAACAGAGAAGAAGCTATTATATTGCTCAAAAAATATCTTAAAGATGAGGAAAACATAAGTTATTCCCTTGCAGTAGAGGCTATAATGAAAGAAATGGCCAAAAGACTTGATAGAGATGAGGAACTTTGGGGTTTGACTGGCCTCCTTCACAATCTTGATTATGAATATACAAGTAGCGAACCAGAAAAGCGTGGAACCCTCTCTGCGCAGCTTTTGGAGGATTTACTTCCAGAGCGTTGTGTTAATGCAATAAAGGCTAACAACTATATGCATACTGATTACATTCCTGCTACATCTCTTGATAAATCCTTGATAGCTGCAGATGCAGTCGCTGGGCTGATTATTGTTACAGCACAATCAATGACTTCAAAAAAACTTGCTGATGTGGATTTGGAGACATTTATGAATAGATTTTATGACTCCTCTTTTGCTACCAGATATAACCGAAGTAAGATTCAACTTTGTGCAGACATAGGCATCGAATTGGATGCTTTTCTAGAGTTAAGCCTGAACACACTTAAACAAATATCAGATAAAATAAACCTCTAGCTTTATTTTTGGTAAAAGTTTAATAACACTTTTTATTGTATAGGTTAAGCGTTTGTGATCTTGTGTACGAAGAAGAACCGGTAGAAGCGCCAGAGGAAGAATATATACGATTAAAGTTACCAGATAAAAAAAACAATGAAATGTTTGCAATAGCTGACAGACTAATGGGCGGTTCAAGGATAACTGTTGTTTGTGCAGATGGGAAATCAAGAATGGCTCGTATACCTGGTAGAATGAAAAGGAAACAAAGAGTTAGAGCAGGTGATTTAGTAATTATAAAACCTTGGGATATCCAGAATGAAAAAGCAGATATTATTTTTAGGTATAGAAGAACTCAGGCTATAGTTTTGAGTAGAAGAAAATTACTTCCAGAGGAAATTGATGTCTTCTGAAATTTTTTTAGATGAAAAAAGACTTAAAAAGCTAGACAAAGAACTGCAATTTTTAATAGGTAGAGTTGGTGTCGATAGAAAAACAGAGGGTGAAGTTTTTGATAAATCAACGCTTCATACTCTGGAAAAATTAATCTCAGATAGAGTAATTGATATTCTAGATTTTCCTATTTCAACAGGGAAAGAAGGCAACGTTTTTAGAGGTGTAACACCAAATGAAAAATTTGTTGCAGTAAAAATTTATCGTATTTCTACTGCTACTTTTAAACATATCTCAGACTATATAATAGGCGATCCACGTTTCAAATCTATACACAAAACAAGAATAGACATCATTTATGCTTGGGCAAAGAAGGAATTTAAAAATTTAGAGCTTTTGCAAAAAGCTGGGGTTAGAGCCCCTAAACCACTTGTTAGGATTAATAATGTGCTGGTTATGGAATACATCGGGGATTCCAAAAGACCTGCACCTCTTTTGAAGAATGTTACTTTAAAAAATCCTAAAGAAATTTTTGATGTTCTTATAGATTTTATATCTAAGATGTACAAGAAAGCAGGACTAGTCCATGGGGATATAAGCGCGTTCAATGTAATTATGCATAGAAATAAACCTTACTTAATTGACCTTGGACAAGGTGTACTCTTAGATCATCCAAATTCTCATGAATTTTTAAAAAGAGATATACATAATTTAGTAAATTACTTCAAGAAGTTAAATATAAAAGCAGATGAGAATAAGATATATAATAGAATAATAAAGAAAAAATCGTGAGAAACATGAAATATCTAAAAGTCCCAATTGAACGAGTTGCCGTTTTAATTGGTCATAATGGTGAAACTAAAAAAGATTTGGAAGGGAAATCTGGTTTTAAAATTAGTATTGATTCTAAGTCGGGTGAAATTGAGATCGATGATCATGGGGTTGAGGATCCATTAATGGTAATAAAAATAGAAAATATTGTCAAAGCAATTGGTAGAGGTTTTTCTCCTCAGAATGCTATGAGATTAATGGATGATGAAGCAGATTTTTTTGTTTTTAATCTTTATGATTATGTTGGAAAAAAAGAGTCTCATGTAAGACGACTAAAGAGTAGAATTATTGGCCGAGAGGGTAAAACCAAACGCGTTTTGGAGGAACTTACTGATGCTAAAATATCGGTTTATGGCCACACAATCTCAGTTATTTCTGATATTATTAGAATGAATATACTTAAGAAATCAATTGATATGCTACTGACCGGTAGTACACATGCCACGATATACCGATTTGTTGAAACTCAGATGAAAGAGCTACGACGTGAGGAGCGTTACGGTTTCTAACGGGTAATTTTTTAATACAAGATTCCATTCTGTTGGTTGTGCTGATTAATTGTTTTGCCGCCTTAGCTCAGTTGGTGGAGCACTCGGCTGTTAACCGAGCGGTCACCGGTTCGAGTCCGGTAGGCGGCGTACATCTCTCCCGAAGGAATTTCAGTCGAAAGAGTCTTTTTTAAAGTGAATATCGAACCACAAAATTTATATATCGATTATTATATTGTATCGCATATATTAATTAAGTAAAGGTGATAATGTGAATAAGAAAATAATAACAATAGGAATAATAGGCATGTTTTTACTGACAAGTATACCAACTCTGTCAGCATTAGAAATAAATGAAACAACAAATCCAATCCAATCGTTATCAACAGCAAATACAATTTATGT
>SMTZ1_10004657_pt1 | contig 13985 bp, 13 predicted proteins | sample DeeMarSWOR136_30_FD_25667 | JGI IMG/M metagenome (IMG submission 25667) | reverse complement strand
GATAAACCTTGATTAGAGCTAATGGGATTTTAGATGGATAGTTCTTTATTGAGAAAATTTGGGTTACAAGTGGTTAACAATTTGGCTTCTAATTCTGAATATAACACAAAATTTTAATTTGTTCAACTTAAACTAAGTTAAAATGGACTGAGACTGTATTGCAGGGAAATGCTTCCAGTTTTCTTAGCAAAGTGCGTTTGATGAATCTCTTAAGCAGCGTTAAATTAACAGATCGCAAAGCATTGATTGCCTGCTTATCTATTGGGTTTTTTGTTAGGTTAATTCCTGAACTCTTGGCTTTTCCCCTTCCGATAGGTTTTGACACAATTGACTATGCATTTGCAATGAAAAACGGTGTAATCTGGGCTCATTGGGGCTCTTTTTTCACTTCTTCTTGGCTATTGTACGCACTTATAGTGCCACTTTATAGTCTTTTGCGGACTGATCCGTTCTTACTGTTGAAGGTTGTTGCGCCTTTGTTGTTTGGTCTGAATGTGGCTGGCATTTACTGGTTTGCGAGGAAATTTTTGGGCTGGGATTTGCGCATGGGCTTGTTCGCTGGAAGTTTTTTTGCGTTGCAGTTAGCTTCGTTGAGGATAAGTTGGGATTTGCTACGAAATAGTTTAGGACTAGGACTTTTACTCTTTACTCTGCCTTATGTTAGGGAGGTTAATTCTAAACGTGGTTTTATGCTTTTCGTTTTGCTTTCTTTGTTGACTGTTTTTGCTCATGAGTATGCCGCTGTGACTTTGCTGGTGGCGGTTTTGGGTTTGGTGGTTTGGCGTCTGATTAAGAGGCAACTTGATTCGGGGTCTATACGCTTAGCTTTGGCGGTTCTTCCAGCTTTAACTGTTTTCTTAGTAGGTATGGGATTGAGGTTTTTTCCAGTTCGCTATGTGACTGAAACGAACATCATTAGCGCTGGCGATACTGTTAGTGGTAAGGTTGGAGGCTTGTTTTTCTTGGTAGATTATCTGCGTGTTCAATCTTCTGTGGACTCTTATGCGAGTTATTCGAATTTGGCTTTGAGCGTTGGCCTTCTGTTTGCTGTTTTGTTTCTACCATATCTTTTTTTGGTTGTAAAAGGCTTCTTTAGGAATAGCGTTTTGGATTTTTGGACAGGGTTGTTGTTGGTTGGCGCTTTCAGTTGTTTGGTCGTTCCTTTTTTTGCTTTGGAGTATTGGCACCGTTGGATGTTCATGCTTGTTTATCCCTTCACGTTTTACGCGGTTAACGGGTTTGGTAAATTGCTCAGCAAGTTTCCAAAAAGAAAAATCTCTTCTCCTTCGTGGCTTTACAAAACCATTGCCGCAGCTTTCTTATTGCTAACCTTCGGGTTAGGAGTTGCTTATTTGGCTACGCCCGTGCTGATGGTTAATGCAAATGTAAGCCTGCCTTATGTTTCTGGTACTCATCTTTACTTTTCTACTAGTCCCACAGTGCCCTATGAAGATGTACCCTGTGTTGCTCAGGCGTTAAGTTGGCTCAACGGGAATATGACTGTGAATTCAAGTGTGATTTTGCAGCATGCTTTTTTGTTTTGGGGGCGATTGTATTTGGATAAGTCTCACGTGATTGTGCATTTCGAGAACAATCCTGATTTAGCTATAAATACCGCTTTTAGCCATGGCTTTGATGATGTGTTTTTTGTTTGGTGGAACACGCCGATTGGATGGTATAATGTTTCTGTTCCGGATAGTTTTGTTAGTGTGCAGGAATTTGGTCGCATATCAGTTTACATGTATGAAGGTGAACATGTTGTTGGAAGTTGAAGAAACCAGAGTACCATTGGATGAGACAGCGGTTTCTGAAAACAAACCGTTTGTTGTAATTGGAATTCCAGCATTTAACGAAGAAAAGATGATTTTAAAGGTGATTTTAGAAGCTCAGAAATTTGCAGATGTCGTCGTGGTTTGTGATGATGGTTCTAGTGATCTAACTGGGGTTATTGCTAAACGGTTAGGCGCAGATGTGGTTAAGCATGAACGCAATTTGGGTTATGGCGCCGCTATTCTGAGTCTTTTTAGGTGTGCTCGCGAGTTGAATGCTGATGTTTTGGTTACTTTAGACGCTGACGGTCAGCATAATCCTGTTGAAATTCCTAATGTTGTGAAGCCGATTATTCAAGGTATAGCTGATGTGGTAATCGGTAGCCGATTCATTGATTCCCATGGAACTGCGGAGATGCCTTTGTACCGGCGGATTGGCGCCAAGTTTATTACCACGCTGGTCAATGGTTCGTCGAAGAATGGGGTCAAAGACGCACAGAGCGGATTCAGAGCTTATAGCCGTCGGGCGTTAGAGTGTGTTAGCATTTCTGAAACTGGTATGGGCGCAAGCGTTGAGATCTTGTTGAAAGCTAGGAAGCACGATTTGAAGATTTGTGAAGTGCCCAGTTCATGCAAGTACGATAATAATGATGTAGCCACTTCCACAGAGCATCCTATAACGCATGGCTTGGGTGTTGTTATGTCAATTATCCGCCTTATTGTGGAGGAGAGGCCGATAATGGCTCTTGGTATTCCCGGCATATTTTGTTTGTTTGTTGGGATGTTATTTGGCGTTTGGATGTTACAACTTTACGCCATAGAGCATCAGATAGTGACGAATATCGCTTTGGCTTCAATAGCCTTTGTGCTATTAGGTTTTTTCATGTTGTCAACAGCTATGACGTTGCATGCCATCTCAAGGCTCTCCAAAAAAATTAATAAGAAAAAATAGAAAATGCTTGAGATTGAGGTTGTTGAAGTGCGTGGACACTGTCCCGTATATAAGATTGGGGATAAAATAGTGGTTGCTGATCCTAAGATACTCTTGGAAAAAACAGATGCGCTGTGTACCCATGCCCTTTCTTCCTTGTTGCATTACGTGCTAGTATTGGAACGAGGCGCTGATACTGTTGATTTGGGTTTATCAAAGTCAGATGACAGGGAACACGCGTACATTCAATGTGTAGATCCGGGGCAACCCTATACAAAAGGTGGAACAGTGGTTTTTAAACTTCAAAGAGTAAGAGAGGACGCAACCAAATAATGAAGATTTCAATAATTTTAGGAACCAGACCAGAAATAACAAAGTTTTCACCTATCATTCGCGAATGTGAGCGGCTGAATTTAGATTATTTCATTCTTCATACCGGCTAACATTATTCATACAATATGGACAAGATTTTCTTTGAACAACTCGAATTGCCCGGAGCTAAGTATAATCTCGATGTTGGCTCGGGCACACATGGACAGCAGACTGGGAAAATGTTAAGTTTGATAGAAGATGTCCTTAAGAAAGAAGAACCAAACATAGTTTTGGTCGAAGGTGATACAAACACTGTGCTTGCTGGAGCAATAGCCGCAGCAAAACTTAACATAACGACTGGTCATGTGGAAGCGGGCTTAAGAAGCTATTATCGAAAGATGCCAGAGGAAATAAACAGAATGTTGACTGACCACTGTTCTGATTTGCTCTTTGCACCCACCGAGAAAGCGAAAGGCATCTTGCTCTCAGAAGGTATTCAAGAAGGGAAAAATTTTTCTAACAGGCAACACGATTATTGATGCAGTAAAGCAAAACTTGGAACTATCTAAAGCAAAACGAAAACCACTTGAAACTTTCGGGGTAACTCCTAGAAATTATTTCTTGGCCACTTTTCATAGACAAGAAAACGTCGACGAACCAAAAAGGTTTAAAAAATTATTAAGGGTTTAAAAATAATCCAGGAAGAATTTGATTTCCCAGTTCTATATCCCATTCATCCAAGAGCCAAGAAGCAACTCGATGCATTTCAGATTCAACAAACTGGTCTCAAAGTAGTCGAACCTTTAAATTATTTGAGCTTCCTGCTTCTTGAAAACAATGCGCGGCTTGTTCTAACAGATTCTGGAGGAGTGCCAGAGGAAACTTGTGTTCTAAAAGTGCCTTGTGTGACTTTAAGAGATAACACAGAACAACCAGAAACCTTGGACGTTGGTTCAAACGTGTTAGCAGGTTCAATACCCGCACAAATTCTTAAAAAGGTGGATTATATGTTAAACAAAAACAACATATGGAAAAATCCATTTGGAGACGGCACTGCAGGTGAAAGAATAATTCAAACAGTGAGGGAAAAATTTGACTAGATCGAAAAAAGTTTTGGTGACTGGCGGTCACGGTTTTATAGGTTCAAATCTATTGAAAGAGTTGGAAAGGCGAGGCTATGACACTTGGGCTTGCGATCTTGTTCATTGCGAAATGGAAAAATATCGGCGATGCGACGTAAGCAAGTACAGGCAGCTTGAGCATTTGTTTGAGGAAAATAATTTCGACTATGTTTATCATGCCGCTGCGGAATATGGTCGATGGAACGGAGAGGACTATTATGAAAATCTTTGGCTCACTAATGCAGTAGGCACAAAAAATCTCCTTCGATTACAGGAAAAGGAGAAGTTCCGCATGATCTTTTTCGGGAGCGCTGAAGTTTACGGCGACTATGAGGGAATCATGAGCGAAGATGTCATGGATAAAGTTCCAATAAAACAGATGAATGATTACGCTATCGCCAAGTGGGTTAATGAATTGCAGATATTGAACTCAGCAGCAATGTTTGGAACCGAGACAGTTAGGGTTAGACTGTTTAATGTGTATGGACCTGGAGAACATTACACACCTTACCGAGGCTGGATACCCAAATTCATTTACAGCGCATTAAATGACAAGCCCTACACAGTTTATCTGGGGCACAAGAGGACGCTTGAATACGTGGAGGATTTATGCAGAACGTTTGTCAATATAATTGACAATTTCAAGCCAGGAGAAATCTATAATCTGGGAGGAGACGAACAATACGATATCAAGTTTGTTTCCGATCTAATATTGAAGTATGTTGGCAAGGATGATTCAAAAGTAACTTACAAGGAAGCTGAACCCTTCACAACAAAGATTAAGACGCCAGATTCTTCAAAAGCAAAAAGAGACTTAGGCTTCAAATTGACAGTTCCTGTTGAAGAAGGCATGCGAAAAACAGTTGAATGGTTCAAAGAATTATATGGAAAGTGATGTCGTGAACCAAAATATTTACGATGCGTTTCAGGGAAAAACCGTGCTAGTGACTGGAGGTGCCGGAGCAATAGGCGCGAATTTGGTTACCAAGTTGAATCAACTGGAAACAAAGAAAATCATTATATTAGACGATTTTTCCTCGTCCTACGAATGGAACGTTCCAAAAGGACCCAAGATCACTCTAGTGAAAGGAAGCATTTTAGACGATGAAAAGCTAAAGTGGGCATTTAAGGAAAAACCCAATATCGTCTACCATTTGGCTGCACACTTTGCTAATCAAAACTCTGTTGATAATCCTGAAACAGATCTTATGGTAAACGGTATGGGTACACTCAAGGTTCTTGAGCATTCTCATCTTATCAGCGTAGAGCGTTTTATTTATGCCTCATCTGGCTGCGGTATCTATGGTGCAGGCTCAAAAATGCCCTTCGAAGAACATGAGGTATCCATGAAACTCTACACACCTTACCAAGTCACGAAGATGCTGGGCGAGCTTTACACTAATTATTATTACAACCTTTATAATCTTCCAATAGTCAATGCGAGATTCTTCAATTCATACGGTCCTGGAGAAGTTCCTGGGAAATATAGAAATGTTATTCCCAACTTTTTCTATTGGGCAATTAACAAACAGCCTTTGCCCATCACTGGGACTGGAGAAGAAACAAGAGACTTCACGTACGTTGACGACCTAATCAGCGGGTTATTAGCGATGGCTTACTGCAAAGAAGCAGTGGGTGAAGCGTTTAACCTTGCAACTGGCAGAGAGATTCGCATAGACGACCTTGCAAAATGGATCAACGAAATAACGGGCAATGACGCTGGCATAGTTTTCAAGGAAAGACGCGACTGGGACAAGAAAAACAGGCTTCTGGCCTCAATTGAGAAGGCAAAAAGAGTTCTAGGGTACTCGCCCAGCATGGACTTCAAAGAAGGCCTGCGGCACGTTTATTCTTGGTTCATTGAGAACCGAGAAAATATTCAGGCATCATTCAAGAACTAAAAATCGCTGCTCGCTGTCAGCTTAGATGAGACCGACCCAAGATGTGCGGCATATTTGGTATCGTGTTCGGAAAAAGCTTAGCGCTCTCACCAAAGGAACTCATGCAAATCGTAAACCGCTTGTTCAAGCTCTCAGAGTCACGCGGCAAAGAAGCGTCAGGCTTAACCGTAAGATTTAACAAATCCATTTATGTTCTCAAAGAACCTATCACGTCATCGAAACTGGTTAAGACCAGCAAATACAAGAACCTGTTCAATAACACGCTGAAGAATGAGGGCTATGATGGCCGTCAACTTAAGGCGCCGCTTGTGATTCTTGGTCATTCTCGTTTGCAAACAAACGGGCTCAGCGAAATCAACACCAATAACCAACCTGTAGTCAAAGACGGCGCGGTTGGTGTCCACAATGGAATAATCGTTAACGATGAAGCACTCTGGGTGTCTTTTCCAGTTATCAAAAAGAAGTATGATGTTGACACTGAGGTTTTCCTCAGTCTTCTACAAATGTTCAGAGCCCAAAGCAAATCCATAGCCGAATCAGTCAAGCTAGTTTTCGATAACATCGAGGGTTCAGCATCCGTGGCAGTTCAATTCGATGACGCCGACACTCTTGTTTTGGCAACGAACACAGGTTCCCTCTACATGAGTTCAAGCATAAACGAGGGAGTCTTGGTTTTTGCATCTGAAAAATACATTCTTGAACAGGTTCTCCATCATAAATACTTAAGGAAACTGTTTGCAGGCAGAGCGATAACTCAGGTCAAAGCAGGGCAAGGATATCTAGTAGACGTTAACCTGTCGACAAGACACATATTCTTTCTGAAAGATCCTGCAGTTGACACAAGCTTTCCCGAGCCTGTGGCATCTCGGCTTAGCGTCTTTGAATTGTATGGTAAGCAAGTGGCTGTGCCTCCGGATTCAAGTCAGTACCTTCTGAGGGACGATGTTAAGCAAAGTATGATTCAGAGTTGGGAGCAACTTTATTCAGGCGATGATGTTCTGAGGCGGTGTACCAGGTGTCTTTTGCCCGAAACCATGCCTTTCATAAGCTTCGATGAAGAAGGCGTTTGCAGTTACTGCAGAGATTTTGAGGCGAGAGGCACTTATGTTAAGGGCGAAAAAGCGCTTAAAGAGTTTGTCTCAAAGTATCGAAGCGCTTCTGGTGAGGCCGATGTTATCGTAGGTTTCAGCGGCGGAAGAGACAGCTCTTATGGCTTGGATTACATGAAAAATCATCTGGGGCTGCATCCGTTAACTTTCACTTATGACTGGGGTATGGTCAACGACTTGGCGCGAAGAAATCAGGCAAGAGTTGTCGGCAAACTAGGCATCGAGCACATAGTAATTTCAGCAGATATCCGAACGAAAAGAGCAAATATCCGCAAGAATCTTAAGGCTTGGCTGAAGAAGCCTGATTTAGGCATGGTTCCAATTCTAATGGCAGGCGATAAGCAATTCTACTATTACTTCCACAAAGTGCGCAAACAAACAGGAATCAAGTTATTTATATTCTGTGGCGGGTACGAAGGTGAAGAAGGCACCGGTTTATTCAAGTATGGTTTCTGCAATGTTAGCCAAGGCAGTAAGAACGCGTTGAAGAGAATGACTGGGATTTCAAAAGTAAACAAACTGAAAATGATGTATTATTACCTTAAGCAATTCGTGAAGAACCCCGCGTACATCAACAAGTCGATGATTGACACGTTGTTCGCTTACTATTCCTCGTACGTGTTGCCTGACGACTACTTATACCTATTCCACTATTTAGACTGGGACGAAAACAAAATATTGAACACTATAACCGAGAAGTTCAACTGGGAAAGAGAAACCGACACGGTAGCGACGTGGCGCACAGACGATGGCACTGCAGCCATCTATAACTACATTTATATGACTATGGCGGGGTTCACTGAGTTTGACATTTTCCGAAGCCAACAGATACGTGAAGGCAAATTGACCCGAGACAAAGCATATGAGCTTGTGAAAGAAGAGAACAAACCCCGCTTCAAATCAATCGAATGGTATGGCCAAGCCATCGACTTCGACATGAACAAAGCAATCGAAATAATCAATTCAGCCCCAAAACTCTACAAGACAACCGCCAAACAAAAAGAGCTTTTCCAAATGCCAGCAACAGGCTTAGAGAAGTGCAAAGAATCACCTGTGTCGCTGGCAAGACAAACTAAGGCGCGTTCTGCGTTTTGAACGTTTTAGTCGTAGCTCAATATTTCCCTCCTGACCTTGGCGGAGCAGCGACAAGAGCTTTCAACGTGGCTAAAGGTCTCGTCCTAAATGGCTGTAACGTGACGGTCATCACTGCTTTTCCGCATTATCCACATGGAAACATCCCGAGAGAGTACCGGTATAAACCGTTTAAGATGGAATGGTTTGGTAAGGCAAAAGTTATTCGAACTTTTGTTCTTCCATTAGAATCGAAGGGACTGTTTAAGAGATTACTCCTTTTTGGGTCGTTTATGCTGTCGTCTTTGTCTGCCTTGCCGATGGTTGGGAAAATTGACGTGGTTTGGGCGGCGAATCCGGACATTTTTGTGCTTATTCCTTCTGTGGCGTATGGAGCAGTGAAGAGGAAACCTGTTGTGTCCAATGTGGATGATTTGATAATTGAGGATTTGTATGATTTGAGTTTGGTGCGGCGGGGTTCGATAGTGTCGCAGATAGCTGAGTTTTTTGCGAAAGTGCTTTTTGCTAAGGTTAAGGCGGCGACGCCGATAAGCCCAGGATATATTGAAACCTTAAGAAGATACGGGGTGGACGAAAGGAGAATTTATGTAGTGAGGGGTGGTGTGGATTTAGATGTATTTAAGCCAGGTTTTAAGCGAGATGCCGGAGGAAAATTTGTTGTGTTATATTCAGGAGGTTTTTCGATAGCGTATGATTTTGAACAAATTTTCAAAGCCGCCAAGATAGTTGAGGACTTGGATGATAATGTTGAATTTGTTATTCAGGGAAAAGGTGAGCTTTTAGGTTCTATGCGTTCCAAGGTTAATGAGTTGAATGTGAAGAACTTGAGAATTGTTGATAAGCTTTTGAGTAGGGAAGCCGTGGCTGAGTTGCTTGGTCAGGCAGACGTGTTGATTTTGCCTCTTGTCGATTTTAAGATCCCCTACCGTGGCATGTCCTCTAAGCTTTATGAATATCAGGCTGTAGGTAAACCAGTGATATGCTGCAGTAGAGGAGTTCCTAAAGACTATGTGGAAGAGACCAATTCTGGTTTAGTCGTTTACCCAGGCGATCATAAGGCATTAGCCAAGGCGGTGATTGAGTTGAAGGAGAATTCGCGTGTTGCACGGGTAATGGGTGAAAACGGCAGAAAGTACGTAGAACATGAGGCGTCAATTGAAGCCATAGGTTTGAAGATGAAGGAAATCTTCAAAACGGTGATATGAGGCAAGAAAAGTCAGGTTTGCTTATGAGCATACAAGACGAAATGCGGGTTTATGATGCTGCAAAGGTTTCAAATCTGACTGGCGAGACTGAGAGTTATGATAGTGCATTCTTTCCTAATGTTATACGAAAAAGAGAGTTCGAGCTTATTGAGCAAGTGCTTCGGGCTGAAAAGCCAAAATTAATTCTGGATTATGGTTGCGGCGGCGGATGGCTTTCCTTGTTCTTGTTTAAGTGGGGGTTTGATGTTGTTGGTATGGATGTGAGTAAAAAAATGGTTAAGAGCGCCAAACTCGTTTGCCATGAGGCCGATTTCATCGTTTGTGACGCAATGAGGCTTCCGTTCAGAGACGGCGTTTTTGATTTCATAATTGGAATATCTATAATCCACCATTTGGATCTGAAATATGCATTCAATGAACTCAAGAGAGTATCTCTTGCTCGATCTGTTTTCTTGTTTATGGAGCCGAATTCGCTTAATCCTCTTTCAGCGTTTGGTAGAAGATTTTTCCCAATGGAGGCACATACAAAAGGAGAAAAACAATTTACGCCTAGATATCTGAAGACTGCTTTAAACCTAGCCAATTTTAACGTTGAAAGATGTTTCGCATTGTTTTTTATTTCCTTTCCAGTTGCACGTTTTTCCAAAATAGCAGGGGTAAATCCTCCATTGTTGCTCGTTAAAATGACTTATTTGTTAGAGACTGTTATGGAAAAAATGCCTGGGATTAGATACTTGAACTCAAACATAGTTGCGGTAGGGAAAGTGAAATGGTAGATCGCTGTTGAGAATACTTCATGTTGCATATATTTATCCGTCTGAACTTGAGGTGGCAGACGGTATTACTAATGTGGTGTTCAATGTTACTAAGGAACTTGCTAGGAGGGGTCATCAGATTTCAGTTTATACTTCGGATATGTTAGATTTGCATAGCAATGATTCTCTGAGTGCTAATCATTTGGTAACAAATGGAGTTGATGTATACTATTCGCGATCTGTATGGCGTTCTAAGACTTTTATTGTTACACCTTCAACGGTTTCTTTGCTTTCAAAAAACATAGATAACTTTGATATTATACATATACACGATGCTAGATCTTTTCAAGGAATCAGCACATATCTGCTTGCAAAGACAAAGAATGTTCCTTACGTTTTTCAGCCTCATGGTTCATATTTATCCTCATTACCAGACTCGCCATTTAAAGCTGTGGCTAAAATTACGTTAGACAAGTTAGTCAGCGGTAAAATAATTAGAAATGCTTCTAAGGTTATTGCTCTCAGCAAGATGGAAGCTGAACAGTATAGATGTGCTGGTGTGCCTGATGAGAAAATTGCTATAATCCCTAATGGCATAGATCTAGCGGATTATGTTCCTCTGCCGCCTAAAGGTTCTTTCAAGAGGAAGTTTAACATTCCGGATGACAAGAAGATAATACTTTACTTGGGTAGAATTAATAAGACTAAAGGAATAGACTTTCTGATCAGCGCTTATGCCCACATGATTAAAACCATGAAATGCAACAATACTCTATTAGTAATAGTTGGACCAGACGATGGATATTTGGCTGAGGCCGAGTCTTTAGTAGCTTCTTCAGGCACATCTGGTGCCGTATTATTTACTGGTTTTATTAATAGCAAAGATAAACTTGAAGCTTTGGTTGATGCAGACGTCTTTGTTACGCCTTCTTTTCATGGCTTTCCAATTACTTTCCTTGAAGCATGTGTTGCAGGTACTCCGATAGTAACAACGACGTTAGGAGACAAGTTAGAATGGATTGATGGTAAAGTAGGCTATGTGACATCTTCAAAATCTGATTTGGCGAAAGCACAGTATAGCATAATCTCAGAAGAAAACTTACATGAAGAGTTTTCGAGGAATTGCAAAGAACTTGTAAAATCCGAGTTTTCGTTAGAAGCAGTGGTTGATAAATTGGAGCAAGTCTATATTGAAGTGCTGGAAGATAAATCGCACACACTGAGGCATGCTGATTAAGCCTACGGTATCAGGTTTTGGTTGGAATTGGTTCACAGTATGCAGGACGCAAAAACCAAGGTTAAAAATTTGGGGATAAAGAATCATGTATTGTTTACTGGATTTATTGATGCCCAGGATAAAATGGCAGCATTGGTTGACGCAGATGTTTTTGTTACACCTTCATTCTCAGGTTTTCCTATGACTTTTCTAGAAGCCTGTATTGCTGGGACCCCCATAATTACTACAACCCTTGGTGATAGGATGGATTGGATAAATAACCAAGTAGGCTTGATCTCAGCCCCTTCATCTAACAATTTGTCTGAAGCAATGAATCGAATCTTGAGCAATGATAGACTGTTGGAGGATTTTTCTTCTAGGTGCAAGGGTATCGTAACTTCTGCATTTTCTTTAGGTTTTGTCGTTTCAAAGCTAGAAAATCTTTATGCTGAAGCAATCAAAAATACATGTCTAAGAAAAATAGACGCTCTAGGAGTTGAAAAATGAGAGTTTTACATGTAATAGATCACATCTACCCTCAATTGGGCTACCAGGAATTTTTTTTAGCAAAGGCTCATAGCTGTGTAAATCCGACTTTGGTTATATCGTCTGATAGGTACGCAAAAGCAATCTTCGAGGCCAATAAACCAATCCTTAAAGAAGAAATTGTAGGGTCTGGACTTAGAAAGGAAGAAGGTTTGCTAATTCTTCGATTACCTGCGTGGTTTAACATCCCTGAATTAAATAGCCCTTGGTTAATTGGTCTTGAGAGAGAAATAACCAAATTTAACCCTCATCTCATTATCGCCCATGGTTTAGTTAATTTATCCTCAATCCGTATTGCTTTGGCAAAACGAAAATACAATAAAGCAAAACTGGTTTTTGATGATCATATGACCTTCAATGCGACACGAGGTGGATGGACATTGCTACTTTACAAGATTTTTAAGCTCCTGCTGGCTCCTATTTTTATCAAGTCAACCGATTTTTTTGTAGCCGTTACTCCTGAGACAAAGAATTTCATGAGCAAATATTACGGAATACCTAAAGATAGCATAAAGGTTATCCCTCTAGGATATAGTGAGCAGAATTTCTTTAAGGATAGTCAACTGAGAGCTTCCATCAGGAAAAAGTACAACATAAAGGATTCAGAGATTGTGTTGATTTATGCTGGCAAGATCGTTCCCGAAAAGGGTGTTCATATTCTTGTCAAAGCTGCAATCGAGCTTTGTCAGAAGTACGACAATCTACGTTTTATTCTCATCGGGGGAAATGATCCTGATTATCTCCAAAGATTAAAAAATCAGATTTCTATTGCAAGACTTGAAGGCAACTTCATTATTTTAGATGCTGTTCCGAATAAGGAACTTTGCCAATATTATAACGCTGCTGACATTGGGGTTTGGCCTTTACAATGTTCTGTTACAATTCTGGAGGCAACAGCCTGCGGCTTGCCTACGATAATCTCTGATAAATCTGGAGCAACTGAGAGAATTGCTTCAGGCAATGGTTTGCTATACAGAGAATCGGACTGTTCAGACCTAGTAGAAAAAATTGAGATGCTTTTGGGCTCAAGTTCAAGAGCCAGCCTCTCAATGAAAGCTATTGAGTATTCTCAAAGAATCTGCTGGAAGAATTTAGCCGTAGAGTTCGAAAAGCTAGGGCACCCCAGTACTTAACTGATTTCCAAAGTATGATTTATCATGACAACTAATCAAGTTTTGTCTTTTCTTTCGATCGCAAAGTTGTCTTTGATTTTCTTTGTTTTGAGTGCTGCTGTTACCAGATTGACATCGAACTCCTTCTTGTTAATAGCGGTATCTTGCATTTCAATTATATTAATTCCGCTTTTGGCAGGTAAAGCACTTATTGCTATTTTTTGGAAAGATTATCGAGAAGATTTTTCCTCTTTCGTTTCATCCTATATTATTAGTTGGTTGACTGGATTCATAGTTATCTATTTTTCAGCTGCAATCCTGACCACTTTTAACTTCCTTGATCCTGTCTTGTTTACATTTTTCATAATAGTCTTGCCTATTGCTTATCTGATTATAATTGAAGAGCGGAAAAATAAATCGGAGAGTTCTCAGTGTACTTCACTCAGGATTCTAATCAAAACAGCCTTCGGCAACAAATTCGTAATTCCCTTAATAATTGTGGCAGGAATCTTGCCTCTTCTCTATCTTTCGCAAGTTCAACCCTTTCCTTTAGCAATGACTCAGAGTGGAGGCAGAATAAGGGCAAGCCTTGAATTCATTAATAATGGAACGATTGATCTTGTTCATGGATATTCCCATATTCTTTCCCCAATTCAATCTCTCTCTGCGATCCTTTATGACCTTCATCCACTGCAGATTCTAAGCGCAACTCCTTACCTGATGCACATTATTTTTCCATTCATTATTTATCTATTGAGTTATAAACTAAGTAAAGATCCCGTAATTTCTCTTATCCCTGCTTTTGTAAGTCCTTGGTTTTTCCTTGGTGGCAGCAATACTTTAACGACGTTAGAGAATACAAACATGCTTGTTTTTATGTTTCCAATGGTGCTTTATGCTTGTTTGGACAGAAAAT
>SMTZ1_10009322_pt1 | contig 13986 bp, 17 predicted proteins | sample DeeMarSWOR136_30_FD_25667 | JGI IMG/M metagenome (IMG submission 25667) | reverse complement strand
CCTTCATGGAACGTGCCTTGGTTGGAAGCTCCATCTCCAAAAAAGCAGGCTGCCACCCGTTCGGGATACTTTAACTTACAGGATAATCCAGCGCCAACTGCAATGGGTATAGCACCTCCTACCACTGCATTGGCTCCTAACATGCCAATACTCTTATCAGTGATATGCATAGATCCTCCCTTCCCCTTGCAGTAGCCAGTTCTCCTTCCGAAGAGTTCAGCCATCATCTTTTTGAGAGAAGCACCTTTAGCAATGCAGTGCCCATGTCCTCTATGAGTGGAAGTGATAAAATCATGAGGATTCAAAGCTGCACACACACCAAGTGCTACAGCTTCCTCCCCAATGTATAGGTGCATCGTACCGGGTATGAGGTTCTGGGCAAAGAGGTCGTACACTTTCTCTTCGAATCTTCGGATTTCCAGCATTTTCTTGTACATTTCAATATCTTCCATTCACTCACCTGTTTTCATAATCATCATGTACTTATCCATTGTGAGGTGTCCTTAAATGTCTTACTGTAGGAGATTCTGCAGAGAAGATGGGTACACGTATGGATCTTTTTTTCCACCTGAAAAACAGGAAGAGAAAACATACAGGTTTTATTCTTTTGGTAATACTGTTCTCCATGCATGTCCATTTTCATAAAAATCAGAACGTAAAACCTTTAATAGATGTAGTTATGAAAAAAATTAGGTTAAAAAGAAAAAAGAATTAATCAATACTATGAAGTTGCTATCTCAGAAAGCTTGTACTGTCCTTCTTCCAGAGGTATGCCAAACAGCTCTTTCAAGACTGCTTCTTTTTCTAACAAAGGTCTCTCTGTACGGAGAATACCCTCTGCCAGCAGCCGGGGGAATGGCAGGTTCCTCCTATTAGCCTGAATCTGAGGTTCCATCTTCAGGAGTAGTTCTTTCTCCTCCATATTCTTCACCAGGCCAACAGTGCATCCAGTACTTAAGAATGTTGACCGAGAGCACTGGAAAAATATTCAATACTTTTCAGAAGAGATAGCCTCTTCAACAAAATTCAGGATTCAAATTTTTTCTGTAGATTTTTAAAGTTCTTGGTGAGCAAAGGTAGTAGCTTTTTCAAGGGTTCAAGAAGATGGAACCATCTTTAACCTGATAAGATCACAAAAAGACAAAGGAAATTACTGGGGTTCTCTATTTTTACTGTTCAGTCTCGTTTCTCCTCCATCATTAATGGGATAACCTGTTATACTAGGAAATATGGAAATGTTTTTATTATTTTAAAGACAACGTTCTGTAAGATATAGTATAAAAAAAGTGTTCAATATTCAATAGACCTTCTAAATACCTTTTTCTCTTTCTCATCAACAAATCCATGAACTTTGGCTGGATTCTCAATGCCTGATAATGATCATGCCAAGATACTCTGATAAAATTTATTCACAGTATGGTTCTGTCAATTGGACCATATTGATGTGAATTTTCACTACCTGTACAACAGTATTGCGAGTTTTTACAAGAGAGGAATATCAAGAGAAAGTTTTGCAGCATTAAGAAGGGATGAGTACCCAACAATCAAACAACCTTGTACAGAGGTGTGATCGAAACATTTATAAATAAACATATTAGCATACAAGCATGAGTGACTATATGAATATAATCCTGAAACTCATATACTCTGGAAGTGCAGAACTTCTGGAGTATCTTCAAGCTCATGTTGTTACATGTCTGGTCCCTGCTTTCTTCATAGCAGGGGCTATTGCAGTATTTGTTTCCAAGCAATCTGTTCTAAAGTATTTCGGAGCTCATGCAAGAAAAACTGTGTCTTACTCTATTGCATCTATTTCTGGATGTATTCTAGCTGCCTGCTCCTGTACTGTAATCCCATTATTTGCAGGTATTTATCGGAGGGGCGCTGGTATTGGACCTGCAACAGCTTTTCTGTATTCCGGGCCAGCCATCAATATTTTGGCAATAGTATTTACAGCGAGAGTTTTAGGGTTTAAAGTTGGGGTAGCAAGAGCAGTTATGGCCATTGTTATGGCCGTGGTAATCGGGCTAATTATGGCATCTCTCTACAAAGGGGAAGATCGACAGAAAGTGCAATCTCCGGAGATGTACGGTGAATCAGAAAATCCGCATAGAAAGGTTATATTCCTCTTAAACTTAGTTCTTATTCTTGTTATTGGGGCTTCCTCACTGGAATTTTCTGTCAAATGGCCTGCAGTTCTACTGCTGCTTCTGATTCTTGTGTTCCAGATTATGAAATGGCAGGATCGGTCTGAAACCAAGTTGTGGTTTTCAGAAACATGGAATCTCGGCAAGATGATCTTTCCATATCTATTGATAGGAGTTTTTGCAGCAGGAGTGATCAAAGACTTTCTACCTCCTGAGTATGTGTCTCAGTATGTGGGAGGGAATTCTGTATCAGCAAATGCAATTGCTTCTGTTGCAGGTGCTCTCATGTACTTTGCCACTTTAACAGAAGTACCTATTGTGGAGTCTTTAGTGTCTTTGGGGATGGGAGAAGGGCCTGAGCTGGCTCTGCTTTTAGCTGGTTCAGCCTTGTCGCTGCCCAACATGCTTGCCATTCGCCAGGTGCTAGGCACCCAAAAAACACTTACCTATATAGGTTTAGTAGTAGTCTTTGCCACTCTTTCAGGAATTGTCTACGGAGGGATAGCATGAAGTGGAAAGACATTGAGAGAGAAAGGATTCAGTGGCTTCCCACTATTGATACGCACAAGTGTACAGGATGCAAAGCATGTTTTGAGTTCTGTTGTCGGAGCGTCTATCAGATCGAGGACGGAACAGCCAAGATTGAAAACCCCTATAATTGTCTTGCGAGCTGTTCAAATTGCCAGAGTGTTTGTCCTGTGGGAGCTATCTCCTTCCCAAACATGAAGAAGATGAGAGAAATCATACGTGAATTGAGAGAAAAGCTGCTTTACAAGCAGAACAAGAAGATGGAGGTGAACATATGGATGTAATCATTCGTGTATTCGGACCTTCTCCCCCCTGTGCTAAATGCCAGGCTGCAGAGAAGGTAGCACGAGAAGTGGCGCAGAAATTTGGAGAGGCGACTGTTGAAAAATGCGACATCTTCTCAGAAGAAGCAGAAAAATACAACCTCATGATGGCACCAACTGTGATGGTCAACAATATTGTACTTGAAGTAGGCAAAGTACCATCTGCAGAAAAACTAGAAAGAGCTGTGAGAGATGCATTAAACTCTCAGAACCCATGAAAGGATGTGAATACTATGAAAAGAATTGTCTTTTTCGTCTTTCTATGTATGGTATCTACTATGTGCCTCAATGATTCATCAGATACTCCACAGGCAACTGTTGTTCGCGAAAAACAAAGTCCCGGAGGGTCAATTGAACAAATAATAGTGGTCCACTTCCACAGAGTACACCAGTGCACATGCTGCATCAATGTGGGAAAATGGGCTGAGGAGACGATTCAGAACCATTTTCCTGATGAATATGAATCAGGAAAAATTGTTTACATGGACGTGTGCGTGGAAGAAAACAGGGAATTAGCTAGAAAATACAATGCATATGGAGCTTCACTTTTTATCAACGTTGTAAAAGACAGCAATGAAAATATTACAGAAAATATGATAGTGTGGCAGTACTGCTTTGATCACGACAATTATGTCGCGTACTTCAAGCAACTGCTCGAAAGTCTACTAGGAGGCTGAGTTCATGGAGAATTTAGTGAAGAACATTGTTGAAGCAGAGAAGTCTGCAAAGGAGGTACCTGATTGATCGAATGGAGCAGATTAATTGATGAGATTCCTATCCTAACAGCTTTCTTTTTGGGCTTGCTGACAGCTATCAGCCCTTGCACATTGGCAGCTAATATTTCAGGAGCTGCTTTTGTGTCACGGAACATGATCACACCAAAATATGCACTCGTGGTAGGAGTGATTCTCAGTATTGGGAGAATCATTACTTTCCTTGTAATTGGTGCTATCATGATTGTTGCAGGACACACCATCGGAGAGATTGCTCTCTTTTCTCAAGAAGCAGGAAGCATTGCGTTGGGATGTGTGCTTCTTTTGATTGGAATTCTCTTTCTCAACATAATCACTGTAAATATTGATTTAGGAGGAGGATTAATTGCACGTATGATGATGAAGACACGTACCATGGGTCTTTTAGGTGTTTTGGCCTAGGGTGCATTGTTTGGGCTCGCATTCTGTCCATACTCTGCTGCCCTCTTCTTTGGTATGTTGATTCCTTTAGCAGTGCGTGTATCAGAAGGGTATTTTCTCCCCCTTTTCTTTGGAATGGGAGTCAATGTTCCAATTCTGATATACACAGGGATGCTCTACTTTGGAGCAAGAAGAGCTAAACGTACAATGCAGAAAATCTCACATTCCTGGACACTACTCAGTCGAATACTGGGCGCAGTATTGATTTCTGTAGGTGTGTCTTATATTATTCCTTACCTTTTACCAGATATGTCTATTGAATGGATACCTTATGTTGTTGGTGGTTCAGTGTTGGTTCTTACCTTTTTCAGGGAAGCGCAGAAGTCTGACAGTACAGAGATTTAAGGGCTCAAGAAGATTAGTGAACATTGTGAGATTGGAGGAATAGAAAATGAAAGAAGGAAAAGTTCATCTTTAGATCTAATAATCTGTCTTCTCGAATAATATCCTGCGATCAATAGTAGCTTACATAAGCGGTGACTGAGAATACTATGGTCTGCCAAGATATGGGTATAGCATTGACACGGCCATGGCATTGACATCAGGATCTTCTTCCCGTGAACCTGTTAACCTCCTCATATAACCCTGGCCATTAATGACTCCTCCCATGACCTTTTTCTTCTCTTGGAGAACAACAATAGTATCTACCACCTTGTTTTGATTTTTGAACTTCTTCATTACATCCTCAACTTTGGTGTCTTCTTCTGGGATCTGCAATAAGACAGGCTCTTATCATAGTGATCTATCAAGTTGTTTTTTGATGTGCTACATTCTAAATTTTTTTCATCTGAATTATGCGCATTTATACGCTGCTCGATTTTAGGTTTAGTTTCACTATTTAATTCCTTTTTGGAGTCCTTTTCTTGCTCTGAAAAATATGTGAGATTTTCAGTTTATTGTACACAGGGTAGGCATCTCCCAGGTTTCCATCCGAAACCAGCACATAACTTCTCTGTGTCAACGCCTTTGAATCTGTTAAAAGCAGTCCTCCTCAGCGTGTAGGTTGAAACATTCTTTTTAATCCAGCTTCTTTCTCCATCCTCTTGAAGATCCTGCTCAGTGAGTACTTATCCAGGTGTTTCCTCCATTCTTACGGCTGTTGCATCATTCATTTCTGGTGCTGGGATGCAAGTCATGGACTCTGCTGTTAACTTTTATCCTTTTCTTTTTTAGAAGTACTACTCAGGAAGGGTTGCAAATTTCTTTTTTCGTACACATTACAACCTGAAGGAATGTTTAAATATTGTCATTCATACCCTCTTATATGCGAAAAATAATCATAGAAATGAATCCAGGTCTTGTATCCAAAGTTCTGCAGCGGAATTTCTTTGAGAACCTTGAGTACATTGAAGGGAAAGCATTACTAAAATTGGATTTTGAACAGGGGGTCAAGATAGGAATATGTGACATAAAAATGAGAAATGGGTGCACACTCCAGGAGTTTGAAGGACCACATGGATTTGAGATTTTAAACATTTTAAAAGAAGAGAACAACAAGTACACGTGTTTGGTAAAGATAAAGTACAAGAGTAACCTTCTAAGGGTTTTGAAGCTCTTTCACGTTGAAAATATTATTTATGACCTCCCTTTTATTGTTTCAGAAGAAAAAATTGTGTTCGCCTTTATTGCAGACAGCAAAACCCTGAAAAAGCTGCTCCAAATTGTCAAGCCTCTCGGATTCATCAAGAACATTTCCTTCCAAAAGGTCGCATTTTCTGAATATACTGCTCTGTCCTGTTTAACTGAAAGGCAAAAGGAGGTTGTTATAGCAGCTAAAAAACATGGGTACTACGAGTTCCCACGAAGAATAACTCCTGAAGAATTATCAAAAGAGTTAGGAATAAGCAAAGCAACCACTATTGAACATTTGAGAAAAGCTGAAAACCGTATTATCTCCCACATTACAGCAGGATACTAATAGTAAATTTCTTTTAATCTTGGTATTTTCTGATTTTAGGCAGTATGCAAACAAGTAACCGCAGATGGAGATAGAGCAGAGATCATGGTGAAAGCTGGAAACTTCTATCTCCTGTATTCAGAATGCAGAGCTGGAAATACCTATCCTATGGAAAGCTGTAGAACTGGATATACATACAACCGAAAAGTGGAAGAAATCAGGCCAGATATATCTAGGAGATTTTGAGCAAACTGAATTGATCACAAAGGATTTTACGCTACTTAGACTGAAAACTCCTCTTGGATAGGTCGACCCAGCATGTTATAAGCCACAAGAAAGAAGCGGTTGAAGCTGAAGCGAAAAAGATTTAAACCACTTTTTAGTAGAACAGCGAATGGATAACATGACCGGTCTTTTCTTACTCATCGTATTTGTTGCATTCGTACTCGCATTCATGGACAACACCTTGGGTATGGGATACGGTACTTTACTCACTGCAATCCTCATTTCCCTCGGCTTTGGTCCACTGGAAGCAGTTCCTGCCATACTCTTGTCAGGGACCATCAACGGACTGTTCATATCCTCTGCTCATCATCTGGCAGGCAATATCGACTTTGGTTGGAAAGATACTCCCAACCTGAAGATAGCCTTCTTTCTCGCAGGACTCAGCATAGTCGGTGTCGCGCTCTCCATACTGCTGGCACTTTCTTTGCCCCAGCGTGTTGTAAAACTGTACATTGGCGCAGTAGTAATATCTATGGGTGTATTAACTTTTTTCAGGGACAGGATGAAGACAACATTCTCCTGGAAGAAGATTTCTTTGGTAGGATTACTTGCTGCCTTTAACAAGACCATGACAGGGGGAGGGTATGGTCCTTTAGCAACTGCGGGGCAGATAATGTCAGGTGTTAACTCGAAGGAGAGCGTAGCAATAACAGCACTCTCAGAATCAATAGCTTCTACCCTTGCCATAATGGGGTACTTTCTGGGAGGTGTTGTACTCAACAGCGGACTTTTTGCTCTTCTCACTCTAGGAGCGCTTTCATCTGTTCCACTGTCAGCATATTTTGTAAAGAATATTGAAGTGAAAGACCACAGCAAAGCAATAGGGATTGTGACTATACTGCTGGGAGCTTACACTGCTTTCCATCTGCTTTTTTCCTAGTTTTCTGTTTTCTGCATGTTGCATACAGCAGTTTTAACCCTGATAGCATGAATATGAATAAAAAATGAGGATTTCAAAGGCAACCTTATATATCTCTACTGTGTAGAACGTGTAGAGTTTCATTAAGGAGATGTTCTCATGCGCACATTAACTGCATATATTGAAAGAGACCCTGAGACAGGCCTTTATGTGGCTATGGTTCCACAGATTCCAGGAGCTCATACACAGGGGGAAACCCTAGATGAGCTTCAGAAAAACCTCAAAGAGGTAATTGAAATCTGTTTGGAAGAAATGGATTCTGAAACAAGAGATTTTCTCCCTGAATTAGCTGGTTAATGCTCGAAAAATGGAGAAACTACTTTTTTAAGGGTTCAAGAGGATCAGACAAGAGGGAAGTCATGTTTTCTACAAACACCCTGATGGAAGGTATACTACAGTCCCCCACCATGGAGTAAGGGTTCTAGCTCGTCCATTGATAAAAGAAATTTTGAAGGAAATATAAATGAGTGCAGATGATTACAACGAATATTTGAAGAAAATTTAGCCTCAAAAGTTCATATTCACTGAATTACATGAAATTTAAAACTATCCTCCTTTCTATCAGTGAGGTCATCTTTTTCAAACCCTTCATGTGTATCAAAAATGAGAAAAAAAAGGAAAAGAATTCTATTGAACCTTCTGGAAGGTTATTGTGCTCTAGCTCTTTATCTTTTTCACCAGAAATATGATCACAGCAGCTATCACAAACCAGAACACAACATCAACAACAAACTTCACTAAATCGTAGCTCGCTTCAGGTTCAGGGACAACAGGGACAATCCGCCACACCAGGGGGAATCCGTAGTGGACAGCACCCACCAACCCAGAAGGCGTGTTGCTTACAAAGCCCGTAATCAACGTTATCACGACACCCACTATCAAAGCATACACTACTTCTTTCACAAGATCACCTCTTGTAGTAATTCTTGAAGAAGTATTTAAATTCTCCTCTAACCTGTCCATTCCAGAATGCCACCTATTACGTGTTAACCAGAGTGTCATCCCCATTTTCTATAAAACAAAAGATGCAGGAATCTATATAAAGCCCAACAAAAATGGAACTCAATGGACGAAGATGAGAAAACCTTATACTACGGGATTATATTAGCCTGCATCATAGGAATTGCCACCACTTCTGTAATTTTGGTAAAAACAAAGCCTGTCCAGGAAGAGTTTTCAGAATTGTATTTCTACTTTGAAAGGATAGATCTCAAAAACGGAAAAGGGATATTCCAGGAATGTACTGTAGAGGGTTCTGTTACTATCTGGATTGATCTCGACAAGAACGGTTCTTCTGATGAGGGAGAAATCTTTCTACCAGGTGATACTTTTGAACTCGATGGTGAATTCTGGAACATCTCTGATGTGGCCAAAGATTCAAGCCAGATTCTCTTGGGAAAGTTCCCCAAACGGGTAACTCCTGGTACTATCAATTTCTCCTTCGTGATCGTCAATCACCTGTCTGAAGATCATCTGTATCATTATACAGTAACAGTAGATGGGATAACCCAAGAGGGGACTATTTCAGTAAAAAAAGAAGAAAAAAAGCTCGTCTACCAGTCCATTCCTTTAGATACAGGTGAATTCAAAGTGAGTATAACCATTGATACAGGAGAAGAAATCTACTTCTTTCTCTCTGTAAGTGAGTAACCTCTCTTTATTTCTATCTTCTATGTTTCACATCTCATTGACCTACAGACACCACTCTACTCCTATCCCTGTACATCACTGTAAAAAGGACAGCACTGTAACACACGAGGAAACAGGCCACAATAATGCCCAGAACAGAAATTAACCGGGCAAGAGCCAAAATAACCAGGAATCCAAACAGTAACACCAGTATTTCGACCCAGTTTGCCTTGGCCATATCGTAACTCGAGCTGAAGCTGTCGAACAAATCCTTATTACCCAGCAGCATGGCCTGACCCACGAAAATCAGTAACACTGCAGGAATAAATATACCGACCCAGAAGAAAAGCATGCCAAAGAACTTCAACAACCAGGAGATCAAGAAAGCAACAACAAACAGAGGTAGTTTACCGCTCACTGCATCGAAAGCTTCTCCTATCTTCATCTGTCCTCCTGATAGGTTCGCATTGCTCATCACAATGGTCAAAGCTACACACACAGCTAAAATCACCAAAACCACAATCCACATGAGCAAGCTCATTCCATCGACTGCCCGAAAAGCTGTCACAAAGTAGGTGATGAACTTTCCAGGAGTCCTTCCCAGAGGGTACAACCGACCCATTCCCCAGGCCAGCATGTTGGTGACCTGTACCCACACAGCTATCAAAGATACTACTAAAGGAACAATGTACATTGCGAGGATCTGCGGCTGTTCAGTAATGATGTCTACAGATTTGCTCAAAATTTCTGACATTTTCATTCAATCACACTCACAAGTTTTATCTTCAGGTATCATCTCTATGCATTTGGACAGTAACTTTTTAATCATTTCGCTGTTTTTGCTGCAAAATTGGTCACTGTTGCAATGGATGAATAACAGATTTTGGCTTCCCTGGCCAGCATCACTTCAGGTACGTTGGTCATTCCTACCACATCTGCTCCTAAAACGGCAAACATTTTAATTTCAGCAGGTGTTTCAAACCGGGGTCCTTCTGTACACACGTAAGTCCCTTTAGGGTGGGCTGAAATACCCAGGTTGAAAGCAGCTTTCAAAATGAGCTCGCGCAGTTGAGAACAGTACGGGTTGGTAAAGTCTGTGTGAACTACTTCATCGTCGTAAAAGGTGTACTTTCTCAGTTTGGTGAAATCGATGAACTGGTCTAGTACTACAAAGTCTCCTGGTTTCATATCTTTTTGTAAAGAACCCACAGCTGATGTGGATAGAATGCGTTCCACTTTTAGATCCTTCAACGCTTTGATATTGGCTCTGTAGTTCACCATGTGGGGGGGAATTACATGTTCTTTCCCATGTCTGGTCAGAAAGAAGACTTTCTTTTTCTGGTGTACTCCTGATTTTAGGGTGACAGAACCGTACTCAGTTTGAACAGTTACATCCTGTATATCTTTGAGCATTTCAGGATCGTATACTCCTGATCCTCCTATGATAGCAATCATGGCAGATGTTTTCAAAAAGAACTATTTATGCATTTCTGTTGGAGACTCAAATCACTCGCAAAAAGGCACAACATTGCTGGCTTCTGGAAGCACCAGTATTCCTCCACTCTTGAGCTGTACTGCATCATCCACTGCTTTTTGAATGGATGCATAAGGTTTCATGAAAATATTCTGTAACAGGACAGGTTCTAAAGTTGTAACCGCCCAAATAGAAGCTCTAGTGGCTAATTCTGCAATTTTCCCTGCTTTCTGGTATCCCAGTTTGTATTCTTTTTTGAGGGTCTGCAAGACTTCGGGAGGAGTTTTGCATCTGGTCAACAGGTTATGAAATTTATCAGGCCCAATACCATCCCTGCACTGGGAAACCAAAATGAGAATACCTTCATCATTCAAAGCTAATTTCCCATTTTCAATCGCTTTCTGCGATTGGTACAGGTTGACATCCATAGGGTAAGGTGCTACTGCCAGCACGATGTCACTTGGCGGGGTGGGTACACAGTACACGTGCTCGGACCATTCTTTTGCCTCGTAAAAGCTCTTGAATATATTGCCAGAGCTGCACTGATGCACATTACGGTGTGTATCCATCACCATGTTGATGCAGAAGACCTCATTGTCAATGAGTTCTACTGCTTCTTCCATACATTCGTGAACAGGGTTCCCTTTGAGTGTCAAGCATTTGGCCTCTTCCTCCAGGGCAAACCTGTGATTCTGCTCAATTGTGTCATAGGCTGCCAGACCTGGTAGAAAAGCTTTCCTGCCCCCAGTGAATCCTGCAAAGTAGTGCGGTTCCACAGACCCTATGACTACTATTTTCTCAAATTTGGTCAAAATCTTGTCGAAGAAGACGTTGACTCCCTGGCTGGTGGTCCCGTAGAAGGTGTGTGGTGAATCTTTCGCACTGTGTATGTAGGTTTTGGCCTTCAAGGCCGGGTAGTGGTGCCCCAAAATATACTTGAGTTCTTCTTTTGTGGGAGGAGTATGGGAACCTGTGGCTACTGCAACCTCAAAATTGGTGTGAGAAATCCTTTTCAGGAGAACATCGAGCGCTCTGGGTGTCTGTGTTGGCCTGTTCGCATCGTTAACCACTAGGAGAAATTCGTCCTCTATGAAAGAAGAGAGAGGCTCTGAATCCACAGGATGATCCAGAGATTTATTGAGAACCTCTGATTCCTTCTGTTTCTTTACATTGTTAGGTGACGCGATGTGGAAGTTCTCTGCTTCCACCTCTATGTTTTGGTTTCCGTAGTTGATGCTGACCTTCATGACACAGATCCTCCTCTTGGATTGGATCGGCAAGGGTGTGCAGGAGCTTTACATATTTCCTGCTGCTGCCACCCCACTCCTAGATTAAAGTTTATAAATGTTTTGGTATGTGAGATTATACGAAAGAAAATTAGATAATTCACAATTAAATACTGTAGATATGGGTTTGAAAAAGAAAGAACAGATATTATAGGTACGTACGCTCCACGTGGGGAACGTATACAGTGGGAATGTATCATTAGAATCACAATCCTCATCTAAAAGAGGGGCCTGTAAAGCGAATAAAGAAAGTATGGGGGTAATACTGTGTGGTGATTCACCAGATAGACTTTTATGAGGCCTCCACCTACTGGGTCTATGAACTTCCTCATATTAGGTTCTGGAGGATGTACCCTGATTCCACGACCGTGTTGCCAGTGTGCAATTTGCAGAGAAGCTCGCAAAAAAGGAATTCCCTATGCACGAACAGGACCCTCTCTTTTCATAGAAGATATCAGTGTGCTCTTCGATACTCCTGAAGAGATTGCTTACCAGTTAAATAGGGAAAATATTCACACAGTAGACTACATTTTTTACACCCACTGGCACCCTGACCATACTGCAGGCATGAGGATAGTAGAACAGATGAACATGCACTGGTCAGCTGCATACATTGAAGGAAAACAGCCTTCAAAAAAGATCAAAATCTGTGCATTACCTCAAGTAATGAGGGATTTAAGAGCGATTAGGAACAGATTCGGTTCCTACCTGGACTACTATGAAAGACTGGGGTTAGTCACCCCTGTTTCCCTGGAAAAAGAAATGCCTCTCAGAATAGAGAACATCGACCTGATACCTCTCCCTGTAGAACACTCCGGGTATGTATCTACTGTTTTCATCATCAAGGACCAGGACAAGAAAGTAGTGTATGCCCCCTGCGATGTAAAACCATTTCCTGTAAATGGATTGATGAAGAACGTGGATGTACTGATCACAGGAGGGTTATTTCCAAAAGGGACGTTAAAAGGCGGGTACCCTGTTCCAGACGAGGATAGATTACGAAAAGACTTTTTTACAATGGATGAGATTACAGAAATCATTGATAAATTCAAAATAACTCGAACAATAGTTGTACACATAGAAGAAGAATATGGGAAATCCTTTGATGATTACCAGAAGATAGAAGAACAGTACACAGACTATAATATTCAATTTGGGTATGATGGCATGAAAATTGAGCCCTGATTTTTGTCATGAATAATTGAGAAAAGGCTCAAATTTTCAGCAATCTGACAATCCCCTTCTATCAACCCATTAATTCAAACATGCATTCTATGGCCTTTTCAGCTTTTTCTGCAATGCGAGGATCGACACGTATTACGTTCTCCTTTTTCTTCTCCTTTAATACACTTTCAAGGTTCTTCAGAGTATTTATTTTCATGTTTGGGCAAATCATGTATTTTGAGACTTGATACACTTTTTTTGAGGTACATTCCTTTCGTATTCTGTGGAGCATTCCATTTTCTGTTCCTATAATGAATTCTTTTCCATCAAAGTCTTTTACATAGTTCAAGATTCCATCTGTTCCTCCCACATAATCTGCCAGGGTGACGACTTCAGATTGGCACTCTGGATGGACTGCTACCTTTGCTGAAGGGTGTTCTGCTTTGGCCAAAAGAATATCGTCAGCCTGTAACTGGTGGTGGGTGGGGCAGTTTCCTCCTTCAGGACAAATGATAATTTCTTTCTCACAGTTTTTTCTCACATACGCACCCAGATTTCTGTCAGGGGTGAAAATCACCCGATTCTCATCCAGGTTGTTCACAATCAGGGATGCATTGGCTGATGTGCAAATTGTGTCTGAAACTGCTTTTACAGCAGCAGTAGTGTTCACGTAAGAAACGACTGCTGCATCAGGATACTTCTTTCGAGCCTGCAAAATCTGCTCTGCTGTCACCTGATGGGCCATAGGGCACTGGGACAGAGGTTCTGGCATGAATACTCTCTTATCAGGGTTCAAAATGGCAGCTGTTTCCGCCATAAAATCCACACCGCAAAAGACAATGTCGTCACAATCGATTTCTTTTGCAATCTGACAGAGTCTTAAAGAATCTCCAATATAGTCTGCTCTATCCTGTACTTCAGGTCGCTGATAATTATGTGCAAAGATTATTGTTTTCATAAGGATGGAATTTCCAAACACTTATATAAATGTTTCTAAAGCAAGGAGTCTTAATTTTGTGAAGAATGACATTCTCCAACGAATTAAATAGTGGTTTCTGAGTATAAGCACAAAGATTGGGTTGAGTTATATCTTCTTGTATTACTCTCGTAAAAGGTTGTCGCATGGGGCAGTTCACCAGCT
>SMTZ1_10005100_pt2 | contig 13987 bp, 13 predicted proteins | sample DeeMarSWOR136_30_FD_25667 | JGI IMG/M metagenome (IMG submission 25667) | reverse complement strand
TTACCGGCGTGGTGACGGCCTTTATGGACTCCATACCCATCGTGGTGCTCACGGGACAGGTTGCCACCCATCAAATCGGGAATGATGCTTTCCAGGAGGCCGATATCCTGGGTATCACCCGAACCTGTACCAAGCACAACTACCTCGTCAAGGACACTGGCGATCTGTTAAGGGTTATCCGGGAGGCATTTCATATCGCCTCAACGGGCAGACCCGGGCCGGTGCTCGTTGATCTGCCAAAAGACGTCATAACCGGAGAGGCACCGTTGGAAAACCCGGAAAAATTTGAAGTTCGCGGTTATGCGCCTGTTACCATGGGACATCCTGGGCAGATAAAGCTGGCGGTTCGGGAGATTCTGAAGGCCAAAAAGCCAGTTATATATGCCGGTGGAGGTATCATCCACTCTGGAGCACAGGAGGAGCTTCTCGCGCTGGCAGAGCAGGGCCAGATACCGGTAACGGTAACCCTCCTGGGTTTGGGAGGATTTCCCGGGGATCATCCCCTTTTCCTGGGCATGCTGGGCATGCACGGGACCTATGCGGCCAACACAGCGGTCACCCAGTGCGATTTGCTGATTGCCATCGGGAGCCGTTTTGATGATCGGGTGACGGGAAAGCTCGAGAGCTTTGCCCCCTCGGCCAGGATCATTCATGTGGATATCGATCCCTCATCGATCAGCAAGAATGTGACCGTGAACGTCCCCATAGTGGGGGATGCCAAGAACATCCTCGCCCGCATGGTCAAAATTCTCAAGGAGCAAGGGGACGTGTGGAAGGCCACCCGAAAACCCTGGCTGGCGGAGGTCGGCCAGTACTCGGCAGAGCATCCCCTCTCCTATGAACCCTCTCAGGAGGTGATCAAGCCTCAATACGTAATCCAGCAGATTCATCGGTTGACAAAGGGTGAGGCCATCGTGGCCACAGAGGTGGGGCAACATCAGATGTGGACGGCCCAGTTCTACCGGTTCACTCGCCCCCGGACCATCCTTTCCTCTGGCGGGCTGGGAACCATGGGCTATGGGCTGCCAGCGGCCATTGGAGCACAGGTGGCCTTTCCGGAGCGTATCGTCTTCGACATCGCCGGTGAGGGGAGCTTTCAGATGAACGTCCAGGAACTGGCTACAGCGGTTCAGTATTGCCTTCCCATCAAAGTGGCCATTCTCAACAATCATTCCTTGGGGATGGTCCGCCAATGGCAAGAACTCTTCTTTAATAAACGGTACTCGGAGACCTCTTTGGAGGTTCAACCCGACTTCGTGAGATTGGCCGAGGCATATGGGGCGGTTGGACTCCGAGCCGAGCATCCACGGGATGTCGTCCCTTGCGTGAAGAAGGCTCTCTCCACCCAGGGACCTGTGGTCATGGACTTTATTGTGGATCCGGAAGAGAACGTTTATCCGATGGTCCCACCCGGACATAGCATTGACGAGATGATACTGGCCAAGACCGACAAGAAGGCACGGAAGGTGGTACCCCTGACTTTCCCCTCGTGAGGATTGAGTCATGAAAAACACGATATCTATCTTGGTTGAGAACAAACCCGGGGTTTTGGCTCGAATTGCTGCGATGTTTAGCGCTCGAAATTATAACATCGACAGCCTATCTGTTGCGGAGACTATAGATCCAACGGTCTCCAGGGTCACGTGTACGGCTGTAGGGGATAACCTGGAAATTGAACAGATCATGAAGCAGCTCAGGAAGCTGATCGATGTAATCCGGGTAGTCAACTTCACCACTTCAAATGGGGATTTCATCACCCGTGAGATGGTCCTGATAAAGGTGAAGGCCAGGGAGAGGGATAGGGCCGAGATCATGCGAACGGCGGATATCTTCAGGGCGAAGATCGTGGACGCCAGCCGTCAGAACCTGACCCTAGAGGTAACCGGCGATGAGAAAAAGATCGACGCCATCCTGGAACTCCTCAAGTCCTTCGGCATCCTGGAAATCGCCAGGACGGGTCAGGTGGCCCTCTCGCGGGGAGGTAAAAGGCTCATCGACAAGCATATGGGATCGGTCAAATCCCCGGGGCGGAAATCATCCAACCGCCACGGGGTTCGATGACTTGAAGTGCCGAAAAGAACCCCTGAAATCAGAAAGGCGATTGGTAGCCGAGGAATTTGAAGGAAACCTTTTTTAGACCTGGGTTCGTGAACCTCGGACAAATATAACGTAATGGGAGAAAGAACTATGTTACAATTCGTCAAGATCTTTGATACGACCCTCAGGGATGGTGAGCAGTCCCCAGGGTTCAGCATGAACGTTGCTGAGAAGATCCGGGTGGCCAAACGGTTGGAACAGATGGGGGTCGATGTGATCGAGGGGGGATTTCCCATCGCCTCGGAAGGGGATTTCGAGGCTGTTCAGGCCATCGCGGCCGAAATCAAAGAAACAGTTGTGGCCGGATTGGCTCGGGCAAACCCCAATGATATTGATCGGGCCTGGGAAGCCGTCCAAAAAGCGGCAAGGCCAATGATCCACACCTTTATCTCGAGTTCGGACATTCATCTGGAACATCAGCTCAAGATGTCGAGAAAGGATGTCCTGAAGCAGGCCGTCAAGGCGGTAAAACGGGCCAAGAGCTACACCGATGATGTGGAGTTTTCGGCCATGGATGCCACCCGAAGCGATCGGGGGTACCTTGCCCAGATGATCGGTGAGGCAATCGATGCCGGGGCGACCACGGTCAATATTCCCGACACGGTGGGATACACCGTTCCCGGTGAGTTCAGCGAACTCATCAGGTATCTCGTGGAGAACATTCCCAACATTGGGGAGGCGGTGGTGAGCGTGCACTGTCACAATGACCTCGGCCTGGCAGTGGCCAATTCCCTTGGAGCGGTGGAGAACGGCGCCCGACAGGTGGAGTGTACCATCAACGGTATCGGCGAGCGAGCGGGAAACACGGCCCTTGAGGAGATCGTTATGGCCCTGAAGGTCCGCAAAGATCTCATTGGCCTCGACACGCGAATTCGAACGGAACAGATCTATCCCACGAGCCGTCTTGTCTCATCTATCACTGGTATCCGGGTTCAGCCTAACAAGGCCATTGTGGGGGCTAACGCCTTTGCCCATGAATCCGGGATCCATCAGGATGGACTCCTGAAGAACAAGGCAACCTATGAGATCATGACTCCTGAGACAGTTGGCCTGAGTAAGAGCACTTTGGTCCTGGGAAAGCATTCTGGACGGCACGCCTTTAGTGATCGGGTGAAAAATCTAGGCTATGAGCTCACCGGCGATCAGATGGAAAAGGCCTTTCAAGCCTTTAAGAATCTCTGCGATCTCAAAAAGCACATTTACGACGAGGACATTGAGGCGATTGTCGCGGACGAGATCATCAAGATTCCCGACAAGTATCGCCTAACCTTTCTCGCAGTCACCAGCGGAAGCGAATTGATCCCCACCGCAACGGTCCAGATGGAGATCGATGGAAAGGTCATAAAGACCGCTGATCTGGGAAATGGCCCTGTGGATGCGGTCTTTAAGACCATCAAGAGGATCACGGGCGACACGAGCAACCTGGTTCGCTACGAGGTGGACGCCATTACCGGAGGCACCGATGCCCAGGGTTCCGTCAAGTGTACCCTGGAAAAAGATGGACTAACGGTTATTGGTCACGGGAGGGATACCGACATCATCGTGGCGAGCGGCAAGGCTTACATCAACGCCCTCAATAAGTTAGACTATAAACGGAACTATCTTGCCACGGATGTGGATCGTTTGCCGTGAGGTAGAGCAGTAACCGGGGAGCAGAGGAATGGAGACAAGGGGTTTCCTTACCTTTATGCTTACCATCCAGACGGAAGAGTGCAAGAACTGTCGATTAGTTTTTGAAGAAACTGATAGTAAGCGTAAATTTGCCGACACCCTAAACTGCGCAATTCAACGGGGATTGGATGAGATGATAAGTCGATGATGGGAACGGGGACTTCCTCACAAGGCCTTTCGGATTCCCCGAACTGCTTGGTTAATTCGATGCTGGTTCTCCACGAGGGCGAAGCGAACATACTCGTCTCCGTACTCCCCAAAACCGATCCCCGGTGAGACGACGACTTTTGCCTCCTCCAGGAGAAGCTTGGCAAACTCCAGGGAACCCATCTTGCGGTAGGCCTCGGGAATGTGCCCCCAGACGTACATGGTTCCCCTCGGCTTCTCGATATTCCAGCCAGCGCGCCCAAGCCCGTTGACCAGGGTATTTCGCCGCTTTTGGTAGATCTGAACAATCTCGTCAACACAGGTTTGATCCTCGTTCAAAGCGATGATGGAAGCGATCTGGATTGGTTGAAAGATCCCATAGTCCAGGTAGCTCTTGATCCTGGCAAGGGCGTGAATCAACCGAGGGTTACCCAGGGCAAAACCTACCCGACATCCCGGCATGCTATAGCTCTTGGACAGGGAGTAAAACTCCACACCTACTTCCTTCGCCCCCTTGGCCTGGAGGAAGCTGGGTGCCCGATAACCGTCGAAACACAGGTCAGCATATGCGAAGTCGTGAACCACGATGATCTGGTGTTCACGGGCAAATTCCACCACTTTCTCGAAAAACTCCAGGTCCACCACGATCGTTGTGGGGTTGTGGGGATAGGATATGACGAGAATCTTGGGTTGGGGCCAGGTGAGCGTGGTGGCCGAGGCGAGATCCGCGAAAAAATCACGGTCCGGGCTCAGGGGAATACTCCGCAAAGCTCCCCCTGCAATAATCACCGAGTAAGGGTGGATTGGATACGTGGGGCTGGGTACGAAGACTACATCTCCCGGCTCAATCACGGCAAGGGCGAGGTGGGCGAGCCCTTCCTTCGATCCGATGGTCACAATGGCCTCCGATTCCGGATCCAACTCCACGTCATAGCGCCGCCTATACCAGTCGCAAATGGCTATTCGGAGTTTAGTGATTCCACGGGAAGCTGAGTATCGGTAATTCCGAGGATTCCGGCACGCCTCGATGACCTTCTCGACGATGTGCCTGGGTGTGGGGATATCGGGATTACCCATCCCCAGGTCCACGATGTCTTCTCCCCTGCTACGTGCTACTTCCTTGAGTTCGTTGACGACGGAGAACACATAGGGGGGAAGGCGACTGACACGATGAAAGTCCTGAGTCTTCTCGGTGACCAAGCTATACCTCCTGAGGGTGAATTATTCGAATTTATTTGCGAGTCCGGTCCCCAATGCATGTCCCACGCATTTGGGAACCACCATTTGTATTGCAAAGCGCATTGAAACGCTAAATGTAATGCAAGGCCAGCCCAGTGTCAAGGGAAAACTCTTGGTCCATGATCCGTGCATGGAAGGAAGGTCCGTCTTACACCCCTTTTTCAACTCCCACAGAGTGGATGTTCCTCCGTTCCGGAAAGTTTCGGTCCCAGGTAATTACATATTGATTCGGTATAGACAATCGCAGAGCAAATATCTTGCCGGATTCACAAGATAAGAACACCCAGTCCCCTCGGAGCGGAGGCAAGCCCGGTGGCCAGGATAAGGGTAAAAAGAGCGGTAACCAGAGCCCTCTGTAATCCGTCACATTTTTCCGGAAGCTTCGGGGTTCGATAAATGGTAGCCATGGGTTTTGCTTAATGTTGTCGCACTCGACGGAATTCGAGACCGGGCGCTCAGCTTCATAAATCCGGCCCGGAAGGACTTCTTGGAAGGAAGGGCATAGAAAGGCGAGGGAGAATCTATGGGCCCGAATTCAACAATTACAAGGCCTTCTTAATCATTTCCTCCACTTTCGACTTCGGAACGGCACCAACGATCTGGTCGAAGACTTTCCCATCTTTAAAGAGAATGACCGTGGGAATTCCCCTGATTCCATACTGGCTGGGTGTTGCCGGGTTGTCATCCACGTTCATTTTGGCTACCTTCACCCTTCCTGCATATTCCGCGGCTAACTCCTCTATAACAGGTCCGATGACGTGGCATGGGCCGCACCACGGGGCCCAGAAATCTACCATCACGGGAATATCGGATTTCAGAATTTCGGGTTCAAAATTTCCGTCCGTTGCTTGGAATAACCCTTCGTCAGCCATTTTGGCCTCCCTTTTCCCTAGTATTTCATTCTCCCGGAGCTGATAATAAAAGTCATAAGCTTGCGATTTAAGTGAATTTTGAGGTTATTTTGAACCGGCAACCTGCCGGGAATTCTCAGCTTCAGGTAAAGGTTCCAGGACCACAAGATGGCGCAGTTCCAGAGGAGCTGGTGTTTTGCCCTTGAGAGGAGCTAAAGACGGACATCAACCTGCTGACCTTTGGGCCCTTGCAGATGGGACAATTCAACCCCTGATCGCTCTCTGAAACGCTTCGTATCATTTCGAAGGTTTGTCCACACGTATCACATCTATATTCATATATCGGCATGGGAGCCTCCGTGATCTATTTTCCCCTTTTTTGCCGATCCTCGACATCGCATAGACTCGACAGTCAGGTTCTGATACCGAACTTGGGGAAAACGTAGATGTTGAGGAGAAACCAGGCCCCAATGATGGAAATGATTAAAATCAATTTGAGCATTGAAACCAAACCTCGGTCTATTTTATTCCCGCTATTTAACTATAGTATAGGCACTGATCCACTCTTTTTCAAGGGAAGATGTCAAAAATTGCTGTTATTCAATGAATGCGGAGATTTTGTTGGTCGTCAATTGAAAAAGTAATTGACTTTATCCAATCCAAATAGTACTAAACTAAGGACTAAGGGTGCATAGACATTCCAGGAGTGTAAAAATGTCCGAACTGATTCGATTTGGTATTTCCATGGATAGTCGACTCCTCGCCCGTTTCGATCAATTGATCGACGAAAAGGGGTATTCCAACCGGTCAGAGGCCATTCGGGATCTTATCAGGGACGAATTGGTCGAGCAATCCTGGGAGGAAGAGGATAAGGAAACAGTGGGCACCATCACGCTGGTCTACGACCATGAGATTCGCGATCTCACCGAAAAGCTTATTGACTACCAGCACCAAGTTCATGGTGCGGTAATATCGGCGCTTCATGTCCATCTGGATAAGCACAATTGCCTTGAGGTACTGGTAGTTAAGGGAAAGGGACGGGAGATTAAAAAGGTGGCCGACAGGTTAATCGGAACCAGGGGGGTCAAGCATGGGAAGTTAGTTACAACCACAACGGGAAGGGATGTCTTCTGAAAACCTTCGGAATAATTGCCCTCCGATGTCGATTCCCCCAAGGGATCAGGATCGCGTTAAACTCCCTCCAATTTTCCATTCACCATCCTGTATATGCACCGGGTCGTCTTGGCCAACAACCCCTTATCTTGAGAAATGATCATATAGGATGTGGAGGAACGGTTGAGCACCTGGATGATCCTTTCCGTTGTCTCCTCATCGAGTCCGGATGTGGGTTCATCCAGCAGCAAAACCTCGGGTTTCATGGCGAGGACCGTTGCTAACGATATGAGCTTCTTTTCGCCGCCAGAGAGTTTATAGGTTACCCTGTCTTCGAAACCGAAAAGCCCGAAGGTTTCCAGAGTTTCCCCAACGATTTTCAGTGCGTCGTCATGTCGTTTTCCCAGGTTGAGCGGTCCAAAGGCAATGTCTTCAGCTACCGTGGGACAGAACAATTGATCATTTGCATCCTGAAAGAGGAGGCCGATTCTTTCCCGGGCTCCCCGGTAATCGGCTTCATCGTGCATCTTTTTCCCGAATATCTCGACCTCTCCCTCCTTTGGTTTCAGAAGGCCCATGATAATATGAAAAAGGGTTGTCTTCCCGGACCCGTTTGGCCCCGTAAGCCCAACCCTATCTCCCTCCGAGAAAGTGAAACTCAATTTTCTCAGGACATCTCGCGCGGAGTCATAGCCAAAGGTGACGTCCTGCAGCCTTATGAAAATAGCCCTTTTCCCCATTGAAGAAAACCCAGTCCCGTTATAGAGAGGAGCATGATAATGAATGCAATGAGATCCCTTCTTTTCAAGCTAAAATGATCCAGTACCCAGAATTTTCCCCTAAACCCTCTGCAGAGCATAGCATCATAGACCCTCTCGGAACGATCGTAACTTTTAAGCACCATCATTCCCACCAGGTGAGCATACGTCTTGTAGGTATGCAAATCGCTTCTGGGGTGAAAACACCTCACTTTGATGGCGTTGACAAGTCTCAGGTATTCGAGATAGATGACATGGATGTAGCGATAGGAAAAGAAGAGCAACTGGATCAACTTATCCGGGACGTAGAGATGCCGAAAAGCGTGAGCCAGCGTGAATATGGGCGTTGTGCCTAGGAGGGCGATACAGGCAAGGATGATGGCGTTGGATTTTATGGTGATGGTCAGAGCGTATCGAATTCCTTCCCTCGAGGCATCCAATGGGCCTAATGAAAAAAGGGTTTTTCCCGGATAGGTGAACGGAAGCAAGATCCATAACAGGAGGATGAAGCCGTTGACCAGAAACAGGCGCCTCATAACCCTTTTTAACGGCAGTCGGGAGACTACGATGCAGCATGCTGAAAACAAGAGGGCCAAAAGAAGGACCTCCGTCCGATCCGCAATGGCTACGATGATTGAGAATAATGTGGCGACGGCTATCTTGATTCTCGGGTCGAGGTCATGAAAAAAGGAATTGCCCGATGAAAACTCCTCAGCTACCATTTCGCGGTCCCTCCATCTACCTTCCTCTCCTGCTTCTGAAATACAGGATAATTCCCATAATGCCGAAGATAAAACCGATTCCCCCCATCACCTGAACGAATGAAATGCCTTCGGCCTGAGGTTTCGAGAGAAGTCTCATAACGGGCTTCAGCTTTTCATCAAGGATCTCCTCAACCACGGTGCGGATCTGTTCCACTTCACGGGGGGTTAGCTGCCGTGGCGAGCTCCCGTTTTCCGCACCGAAAACCTTCTTTGCGGCTTTGTGAGACTCCGATCCTGGGGAGCTTCCTCCCGCTTCACCCCCCAATTCCCCTGAGGGAATAGTGTATTCGTCTTTATGCCCCATGCTTGCGGTGAGCACGATCCTTAAGTCCGTTTTTTTGGGGGGGTTGAAGGAGAACTCACCGTTTTTGTCCGTTTTCCCCTCCAGGAGTTTATTGCCGAGACTGTCGAATACCTCAATCCGTGAGTCTTGGCACCTCTTCCCATCGCTGAAATAACTTTCCGTAAAGACTTTGTCTCCTTCTACGTAAGCGAAAAGCACCACTCTATGAGCAAATGTATAAGAGGCGGAGACAAAGATCACCAATATGAGAAAAATCACAGAAGGCCAGGTGGCTCGAGATGGCCAGCCTTTTTTTAATGGGCTATCTTTTGGCATGTACGGCCCCCAAGAGCTCTGGTTTGAGTTTTTTTAAGAATCCCGCTGAAAAGAGGGTTATGAGGCCTTCGATAATCATCACTGGCAGGTGGGCGACGACCACGACCTTTGCTATGCCTACAAAGGGATCCCCGGTAAGGGCCAAGGATAGAGCGACCATGAGACAACCGAGCAGTATCGCCAAAAACCCGCAGGCAAAGGCAGCCCCCATTGAGATCACGTTATTCTTCCCTTTCACGGCATAAGCAAAAAGATAGGAACAGATGATGGCGGGAAAGGCCATATTGAAGGCATTCACCCCAAGAGTGGTAATGCCGCCGAACTGAAAGAGCAACGCCTGGAGAAAGAGGGCGATCAGTATCGCCGGAAAGGCCGGCCATCCCAGCAGTAAGCCCAACAATCCATTGAGGACCAGATGCACGCTCGATGGTCCTATGGGCACGTGAATCAGTGAAGCCACGAAGAATGCCGAGGTAAGGAGTGCGACCTGTGGAACCCTGTCATAATCCAGTTTCTTCAGGCCTATGCCGCAACCCGCTGCAGTGAGGGCCGCTCCCGTGGCCAGCACGGGTGCGGATAAGACACCCTCGGAAATGTGCATCCCCCTTCCTCCTATTTCATATCGTACACCTTTACCCAGAGCACGGCGCCTATCTCGACGGACTTCTCCTTCCCTTTATACCTTATTTTTTCTATATCCGTGTTGAGGGCAGCAAAGGCCCACCAGCCAGCTTTCGGCATGGCATAGGTAAACACGCCGTTGGGGTCGGTTTGGATCACCTGAGTAACCATGGGGTCTGCCGGGGCTTTGATCCTGCCGTCTTTGTTGTAATACTCAACTTCCACCTCGGTGCCGGGAGCGGGGTTTCCATTGACCTTCACGATCCCCTGGAAGACGTTGCCAGTCCAGAGCCCGTATGGCCTCGTCAAGGGAATAATCTCCGTTTTGAAGCCAACCTCTTCATCCCAGCCCTGCTCCACGCCCATTGAGTTGACCACAACCTTGGTGTAGTGAACGATGAAGCAGTCTTCCGCAGGTTCCCAGTAGGGCTTAGGCTCCACATAAAAAATGTGGTCACCGGGAGTTCTAACCCTGTAAAGAGCTTCCCAAGCTGAAAAATCGCCAATCTTCTTTTCCCTCAAGGTTCCCGAGAGATCCGTTTTCCTCCCCCGGACCATCACGCCGAACTGGACTGGTTTGTCCATGTTCATGTACTCGCCTTCGAAGGGATGGAGGAAAACGAGATCTATGGAGATGGTCCTGGTATCCGATTTCGACACCATATCATCGGAAGGAATTACGCCCTGAAAATGGGCCTCTGCGGTCGGGACGGACGAGAAAACCGCCCAACTTATTATGGCCGCCAGGAAAATCAACCTTTTCATCGTTTCCTCCAAGATGATGGTAGCACGTTTTTTTAACCAATATCTGTTTGGTACTACTTTTCCAATAATCGTAACCCGTCGGTAAGTAATTGTCAAGGGATTTCGTTTATAGGCCTTGATTGACGGAAATGGGTTCCGCATTGAAGGTGAGCGATAATTGTCAAGAACGTAGTGGCGATGAACCTGACGGACGAGGTAAGGATCAAGGCCATCATTGCCTATAGTTACGTTGATTCTCTGATCTAATGAGAAAAGAAACGCGCGGTTTTGCGGGGCCGTGACGCACGTCTGTTTTCCCCGCATAAAACAAAAATTCTTAAAACTCTGGAAGAAAAAATTCAAAATACAGTATTTCTCCTCACGAAATACGTGATTCAGCTTATTCCCCTTTTTTGTGACTTATAGGATAATACTATCGTTTGTTGATGCCATTAATCATGAATCATTTGCGTTACAGGAGGGTAATAACCTGTACATTCAAAAAAGGAGCTCGATGAGCTTTTGAACCCCGGAAATGAGAATATAGTCGCCGAAGTTGTAAAGAGGGAAAACTGGCATCGGAAGCGACCGATGGTTATATTTAGATTATTCCATAATGGCAACATTGTTTTAACTTCGTTGAGATAAGGGAGATGAGGTGTTATGGCCATCGATTTGGTGTGTGGAATGATTGTTGACGAGGAGTCAGCCCCTGCCAAGACGACATATGAGGGAGCCGACTACTATTTTTGCGCAACCTATTGCAAAGAGGTTTTCGAAAGGGAACCCCAAAGATATATCGACGGGACCAAGGAGTGGGGGGAGGCCATTGATCCCGTCTGCGGGATGACCGTGGAGATTCCACATGCTGCTGCAATGAGCGTGTATAAAGGCCAGTTCATCTACTTTTGCAACGTGGTGTGCAAGGAAAAGTTTGATGCCTCCCCTGAGAATTTTTTGAAGGCCGAGGAGGGGAAGGAAGAAGAGAAGAAACCGGATACCGCCGTTCCCAGAGAGGGTTTGAAGAAAGTTGAGCTTCCCATCACGGGTATGAGCTGTGCCAGTTGCGTGGCCAAGATTGAGAAAGGCCTTTCAAAGATGAGCGGCATCGTGGATGCCAAAGTGAATTTTGCCACGGAGAAAGCCACTGTTACTTTCGATCCATCCCGCGCCCACATGGGAAATTTTGTGACCACCATCAGGGATTTGGGATATGAGGCGGGGATAGAAAAGGTCACTTTGCCTATCCATGGCATGTCCTGTGCCTCCTGTGTGAAAAAGGTTGAAGATGCCCTCAATGGGTTGGAAGGGGTGGTGCGGGCAAGCGTCAATTTTGCAACGGAGCGGGCTACCGTTCAGTATATCTCCGGCCCCGTTTCCATGGGAGATTTCAAAAAGGCGGTCAAGGATGCTGGCTATGAGGTCCTTGAGGTGGGGAGGGTTGAAAAGGAGGACATCGTTGATCGGGAGAGAGCGGCGAGGGAGGGCGAATATCGCAGATTGAAACGAAAGTTCATCGCCGGCCTTATCCTCGTTATTCCTATTTTTCTCTTGGGCCACTGGAGGACGCTGGCATTATCCAACCTGTTCGATCTGAGTCGCCAGGTCAATTTTTACCTTCAGCTTATTTTTCAAACCCCCATCCAGTTCTGGGTGGGATGGCAATTCTATGTAGGGGCGTGGAGGGCTGCCAAACACAAGTCCGCAGACATGAACACCCTCATTGCCGTGGGAACGTCCGCTGCTTACATTTATAGCGTCCTTGCCACTTTTGCCCCTTGGCTTTTCGCGGCACAGGGGCTGATGGCCGAGGTCTATTTCGACACAGCCGGGACTATCATCGTTCTCATCCTCTTGGGTCGCCTCTTGGAGGCAAGGGCCAAGGGCCAGACCTCTGAAGCCATCAAGAAACTGATCGGGTTACAGGCAAAGACAGCCAGGGTTGTGAGGGATGGCCAGGAGATGGATATCCCCGTGGGAGATGTAGAGATCGGGGATCTCGTGGTAGTGAGGCCCGGGGAGAAGGTTCCGGTGGATGGGGTCATCCAGGAGGGTTACTCTGCTATTGACGAATCGATGGTAACGGGAGAATCGATCCCCGTGGAGAAGAAGACCGGAGATGAGGTGATTGGGGCAACCATCAATAAGACGGGGACTTTTACCTTTGAGGCAAAAAAGGTGGGCAAGGATACAATGCTTGCCCAGATCATCAAGATGGTGGAGGAGGCCCAGGGTTCCAAACCTCCCATTGCCCGAATGGCCGATATCATTGCGAGCTACTTTGTTCCGGCCGTAATAGGAATCGCTATTATCACCTTCGTCGTTTGGTACTTCTTCGGACCTATGCCTGCCCTCACCTATGCCATGCTCAACTTCGTCGCCGTGCTCATCATTGCATGCCCATGCGCCCTGGGATTGGCAACCCCTACTTCCATCATGGTGGGGACCGGGAAAGGCGCCGAAAATGGCGTCCTTATCCGGGGCGGTGAGGCGGTGAGGCCCTGGAGATGGCCCACAAACTCAACGCCGTAGTGATGGATAAGACGGGGACCCTGACTAAAGGCGAGCCTTCTGTGACGGATATTGTTGAATTTAACGGGCATAAGAGAGAGGATGTCCTTCGCTATGCGGCCTCGGCGGAGAAGGGGTCGGAGCATCCATTGGGGGAGGCCATTGTCAATCGGGCCAAGGAGGAGAATATTCCGTTGATTAATCCTGAGGACTTCACTGCTATAGCAGGACATGGCATTGAGGCAACCATCGATGGAAGATTGTTACTGATGGGGAATGTGAAGTTGATGAAGGACCGAGGGATACCGTTGGACAGACTTGAGAAAAAGGCCGAGGAGTTATCCAACCAAGGGAAAACCCCCATGTTTGTGGCCTTCGATGGAAGGCCAGCCGGCATCATCGCGGTAGCCGACACCTTGAAGGAGAATTCAAAGGAGGCCGTGGATGCGCTTCACAAGATGGGGGTTGAGGTCGCCATGATTACTGGAGATAACCGGAGAACGGCAGAGGCCATCGCAGGGCAGATCGGCATCGAACGAGTTCTTTCGGAGGTACTGCCAGAGGTGAAAGCTGATGAGGTGAAGAAGCTCCAGGCCGAGGGGAAGAAGGTGGCCATGGTGGGGGATGGCATCAATGATGCTCCGGCTCTGGCCCAGGCCGATGTGGGGATTGCCATCGGGACGGGCACGGATGTGGCCATGGAGTCAGCGGACATTACCTTGATCAGCGGCGATCTGAGAGGAGTGGTGACGGCTATCGCCTTGAGCAGGGCTACCATGAGAAATATCAAGCAGAACCTCTTCTGGGCTTTTGCTTACAATACCATTCTGATCCCCGTTGCGGCGGGGGTGC